>ERZ506969.206-NODE-206-length-17433-cov-75.2557_pt1 | contig 17433 bp, 20 predicted proteins | sample MGYA00512891_ERZ506969 | MGnify/ENA metagenome assembly ERZ506969
GCCAGGTTATTGGCCCGCAGAAGCGGTGCCAGTCGTCACTGCCGTACTGGCTGCCCTTACACAACCACAGACGGAACATGTTAAAGATCATTCCTGCCGATCGCATCTGGAAGGTAGCCGTTTCTCGTCTTCATTAATGCCAGTGTCAACATAGCTGTTTGTCATGGCATTACCCCATTTCTCCCAAAAACCGTAAAACGCGCCTCAGTCCGCGTCGTGACTGGCTTCAGCGTGGATCTACGCTGAAAAAGGATCCTTTACGTATTTGATTTTACTCGCAATAATGTGGGATAAGACAACAAAAGGATCAGCGCGCTGCGATTTATTGTCATGGCAGGATCAGCCGCTTCAGGCCAGAATAGCTGTATCCAAACCCGTTGTGCGCTACGTGAAAAATAACTCATGAACAGCATCATTCCCCTGCAGAATTCACCAGATCGCGTCTCCCTGCTGCCCATCCGCCCCGGGCGTTGATTTTGCGACCGCGGTGGCACTCCGGCGGATGGCCACCTCAACAGGTGCCACGCCGGCTTACCTCCTGGCGCCGGAAGTGAGCGCCCTCCTCTGGTATATACCGGACCAGCGTCACCACATGTTGTTCGCCACCATGTGGAATACCGGGAGCCGTGTCGGTGAAGCCCGGACGCTCACCCCGGAATCCTTCGACCTGGATGGTCTGCGCCCTTTTGTTAGGGTGCTTTCGGAGAAAGTGCGGGCGGCCGCCAAAAGATGAAGTGCGCCTGGTGCCGCTGACGGATGGCAGTTTTGTGCGTCAGATGGAAAACTGGATGGTCATCACCCGCCCCCGCCGGCGGGAGCCGTTATGGCCGGTCACGGATGAGACAATGCGCAACTGGCTGAAACAGGCGGTGAAGCGGGCTGAAGCTGACGGCGTGCATTTTTCGATCGCCGTGACGCTGCATACCTTCCGGCACAGCTATATCATGCACATGCTTTATCACCGGTAGCCCAGGAAGGTCATCCAGGCGCTGGCCGGGCATAAGGATCCGAGCTCGATGGAAGTCTATACCCGGGTATTTGCGCTGGACATGGCTGCCACCCTGGCCGTTCCCTTTACCGGTGACGGTCGAGATGCCGCGGAGATCTTTCGCTCCCTGCCAGCGGCCGGCTGAGATTGTCGGGCAGGCGGCCGGGGCTTTGCCACTTAGTGAAGGAGATAAAGACAAACGCATTCCAGACGAGGCAGAGTCAGTCAGTCGCTTCTGAGTCTCTCACCGTGCCGGCCGCAGAAGCGTTACGCTTATTCAGTATGACCCGGGCATCATTCCGTCCGGGTCTGGAGAGAAATATTCATACCGCATCAGTGTCCCCTCACCTTCTCATTGCACCATGACATCATTCGTATTAAGGAGCCCCGGTCCTCTGGTGACCAGCTGACATCTTCATACCGCAGACAATAAAACTTACTGCGATCCGGATATCAGCAGGTTACAGGGGATATACCTGAGGGCCTTTCCAACCGGGTAAGCCAGGTCGTTATTCAGTATATCGTCGGTGACTGCGTCCCGGGCCATTTCTGACAGCCATCATGTTTACTCTTCATGATTGCAGATATCAGTGCGAAGCTGGCTGAGGGTACGACAGGATTAACGAACTTCGGAGGACTGGTTTTAGCAGCTCTTGCATGGCAATGCCGGAATCAACGCTCTGCTGAGTGGTTTCATTCAGTGCGCACCGGGGATTTACTGAAATATTGACTGTGGGATGCAGTCACGTGGAGAGCTCTCAATTGGTCGGGTAACACCCTCGTCAAACTTGCATGCTGCAGTCAATATCAGCATATTATGGCCATAAATGACATACCGCAGTCAATATTGTCCGATCTTTACTTGCAGAAAGGAGAGCGAATATTGACTGTAGTATGCGTGATGCACCTCACAGTCAATAACTAATTGCGTATGCATACGGCAGTCATGGTAATGCATATCGCAGTCAATTTTCCGGCTTCATCGCCGATAGCGCTTCAGCAAGTTTCTGCGGATCGATACCTGCAGCCTTCAGTGCCTTGATGACTTCGTCATAATTCTGCTCCGGCGCCTTCTCTTCTTCCTCCTTGCGCGGCACCTTCACCGTCCCGCTGATGAGTTTGGGATTGCGATAATGAACGCTAAAGTAAGTCGCCCGGCCACGTTTAAACTCGGTGTAATCCAGATAGCCGATATCCCGAAGTTGCTCCATAGCCTTTCGGACCGTGTGGTTCTGCGTATAGACATTTGAGGTAAGATTCAGCCGGTCCCGCATACGTTTCATGGAGATAGGTGCGGGATTCTGGGGAAGGCTCTCGATGTAGGTATACAGCGCCTGGGCAGATTCCTTCCGCTGCAGGGCGTCAATGGCTTTCAGCCGAAGCAGGACCCGCCTATCCATATGGTAAAGCTCAAAGAGCTTGGGTTCAGCCTTGATCTCCACGATATCCTCGTTGATGTCATAATAGGCTGACTGCACCAGATGGGTGGTCCATCCTTTGGTCTCGCTCTGGAACTTCAGGGTAACCGAGGCGAGTTTAAACAGGGAATTGCTGATGCGATCCCGCATTTTCTTGTTTGAGCGCCGTGAGTCAAATCCACACATCTTAACGAATTCAACGAACGACAGTTCCAGGGTGTCACTTTTTACCCCATACTCAGACATCGAGCGAATGATCCCGAGCCAGACTTTAAAATCCGTGTCCATATCAAGACGCGAACCGGTGATCTTAACGTCGGTGTACCCTTCGCTTTTGGCGATGGACAGCTGTACGAGCTCCTCAGTGGCATCTGTGACGTTTTTACGGTTTGCCTTACTCCTGGAGGTTGATTTCAGGGTTGGAACGAAGAGACCGAGCCTCATGAGCGCTACCGGCTGCACAGTACTGGTACTGTTGACATCCAGCTTAACAACTTCGCCGGTTGTCTTGTCCACTTCCTGAAGATTGAGAGGTAAGCTGTTATTTTCGCTCGTCATCTTGATCCTCAACGGTTATCCACAAAAGAATGTCGTTATACGTATCGCAGTCAACGGATATACATACCTCAGTAAATACCGTTGCATATCACAGTATTAGATTTCGCATACAGCAGTCAACTTTTTACATTCCACAGTCGATCCAGTATGACGTTCAGGCCAGTTACAGCGCCTGCTGCAGCGATCCGGGGATCTCTTTAGGATCTCAATATGATCTCTTTGGGATCAATTACTGGATCGAAGCAACGAATAACGTTAATCCCCAGCCAGATCTACCCCACCACATTCAGGGTTCTGCAAGGGTAATCTGAATGCCGCATGAGTAACTCTCCCTGATTTAACATTAAATATTGACTGCGATATGTAGAATCTTCTTTTGTTGTTGACCAGCCCTTGGCTTTTAGTTTCATACCATAGTCAATTTTTCACATATCACAGTCAACTTCATGAAGATTGACTAATCCGGAGAATATCCGGCATCGTAGCGTTCGTGCTTTGTGCAGTCTCTGTGCTTTTCCACTTCCTCGCCGCGTTCTCACTGAGTGAGATCGCTTACTGCGGCGAGCGGCAGTGAGAAATATTGACTGCGGTATGTGATTGAGCCTCTCTTCCCCGGTTTACAGCTTTCATTACAGCCAGCTTTGCAATTTTCAGATGACTTTGCGATTTTATTGTTGCTTTGCAAATAATTCCAAGATTTAATAAAATGATGCAAAGCGATGATTAAAGGATGCTCAGAATGGGACTGATGGATACACTTAACCAGTGCATTACTGCTGGACATGAGATGACGAAGGCTATCGCCATTGCGCAGTTTAATGACGACAGTCCGGAAGCAAGGAAGATCACCCGCCGCTGGAGAATTGGTGAAGCGGCGGATCTGGTTGGCGTTTCTTCTCAGGCAATCAGGGATGCAGAGAAAGCCGGCCGGTTACCTCACCCTGATATGGAAACCCGTGGTAGAGTTGAACAACGTGTTGGTTATACCATCGAACAAATCAATCATATGCGGGATGTGTTCGGTACCCGACTGCGGCGTGCAGAAGATGCTTTCCCTCCGGTGATCGGGGTTGCCGCTCATAAAGGGGGGGTTTACAAAACCTCTGTTTCTGTTCACCTGGCTCAGGACCTAGCCCTGAAAGGACTCCGTGTTCTTCTCGTTGAAGGCAATGACCCACAGGGAACGGCTTCTATGTATCACGGATGGGTGCCCGATCTTCATATTCATGCTGAGGACACTCTCCTGCCCTTTTATCTTGGGGAAAAGGATGATGCCAGCTACGCTATAAAGCCCACCTGCTGGCCTGGCCTTGATATCATCCCGTCCTGTCTGGCACTGCACCGCATTGAAACTGAGCTGATGGGGAAATTTGACGAAGGCAAATTACCTGCTGACCCGCACCTGATGCTCCGTCTGGCCATTGAAACGGTCGCTCATGATTATGACGTGATTGTTATCGACAGTGCACCCAACCTTGGTATTGGTACGATAAATGTTGTATGCGCTGCTGATGTATTGATTGTCCCTACTCCGGCAGAGCTGTTCGACTACACCTCCGCACTGCAGTTTTTCGATATGCTTCGTGACCTGCTTAAGAACGTGGATCTTAAAGGCTTCGAGCCAGATGTCCGTATTCTGCTTACCAAATACAGTAATAATAACGGCTCGCAGTCCCCGTGGATGGAAGAACAAATTCGGGATGCCTGGGGAAGCATGGTCCTTAAAAATGTTGTGCGCGAAACGGATGAAGTCGGTAAAGGTCAGATCCGTATGAGAACCGTTTTTGAACAGGCTATTGATCAACGTTCTTCAACAGGTGCCTGGCGTAATGCCCTCTCTATCTGGGAGCCTGTTTGCAATGAGATTTTTGATCGTCTGATTAAACCACGCTGGGAGATTAGATAATGAAGCGTGCCCCTGTCATTCCAAGACATACCACACATACTCAATCGACTGAAGATACCTCATCACCGGCGCCGGCTGCGCCGATGGTGGATTCATTAATTGCGCGCGTGGGTGCTATGGCCCGCGGTAATGCCATCTCTCTTCCGGTATGTGGACGGGAAGTAAAATTTACCCTTGAAGTGCTCCGGGGAGACTCTGTTGAGAGCGCTTCACGCGTATGGTCAGGCAATGAGCGCGATCAGGAACTACTTACCGAGGATGCTCTGGATGATCTCATTCCTTCATTTTTACTGACTGGTCAGCAGACTCCAGCTTTCGGCCGCCGGGTTTCCAATGTCATTGAAATTGCAGACGGCAGCCGTCGCCGTAAAGCCGCAATCCTGACGGAAAGTGATTATCGCATTCTGGTTGGTGAACTGGACGATGAGCAGATGGCAGCATTGTCCCGACTGGGTAACGATTATCGGCCGACGAGTGCTTATGAACGTGGTCTGCGTTATACAAGCCGGCTGCAGAATGAGTTTGCTGGAAATATTTCTGCACTTGCCGATGCGGAAAACATCTCTCGTAAGATCATTACCCGCTGTATCAATACGGCCAAACTGCCTAAATCCGTTGTTGCCCTGTTTGCACATCCTGGAGAACTGTCTGCCCGGTCAGGTGAAGCCCTTCAGAAGGCTTTTGCAGATAAAGAAGAATTACTGAAGCAGCAGGCTGAGACTCTCAACGATCAGAAGAAAGCGGGACTAATCTTCGAAGCTGAAGAGGTCATTAGTCTTTTAACATCCGTACTGAAACAATCTTCCGCATCAAGAGTTAATCTGAGCTCACGTCATCAGTTTGCTCCAGGGGCAACAGCATTGTACAAGGGCGATAAAATGGTGCTTAACCTGGATAGGTCCCGCATTCCTGCGGAGTGTATAGAGAAAATAGAAGCCATTCTTAAGGAGCTTGAGAAACTAGGAGTCTGATGCGGACACGCTTTAGTCTACGGTTATCTCCCTTTACTTCATTTCCTTTCTCACAGGCCAGAAAAAATAACTGGCCTGAATACTCTCTCTGGGACCACGGTCCCACCTGCATCGTCGTTTAGGTTTCAGCCTGGGACCACGGTCCCACCTGCATCGTCGTTTAGGTTTTCATCCTGGGACCACGGTCCCACCTGCATCGTCGTTTAGGTTTCAGCCTGGGACCACGGTCCCACCTGCATCGTCGTTTAGGTTTCAGCCTGGGACCACGGTCCCACCTGTATCGTCGTTTAGGTTTTCAGCCTGGGACCACGGTCCCACCTGCATCGTCGTTTAGGTTTCAGCCTGGGACCACGGTCCCACCTGTATCGTCGTTTAGGTTTTCAGCCTGGGACCACGGTCCCACCTGCATCGTCGTTTAGGTTTCAGCCTGGGACCACGGTCCCACCTGTATCGTCGTTTAGGTTTTCAGCCTGGGACCACGGTCCCACCTGCATCGTCGTTACATTATTAGTTTGGGACCGCAGTTCCATCAATGCCTGTCACGAACAGGTATTGGCATGGCGCCGGTGACCCGTTGAGCGGAGTAATCACGCAGCAGGACTGCTATTACAGGCGATGGTGAAAGCTCTGTTGGGAAATGAACGAAGCATGCATGTTGAGTGAAATCTGCAAAATTTCGCAGGGTATGCGGCTTAATTTTAAATTTCCGCCAGAATTTTTAAAGCCAGTTGCCGCCGCTGCGCGTAGGCCGGTCCTTCGTTCGGCCGGTAACCAGTTCCGGCCGTTTTTACGACCTTGGGATCATCTCGTCAGCAGTGTCTCCACTGTGATGTCGTTTGTCACGTTGTCCGATCACAAAATATACTGGTTTTGACGTTCTGTTATCAATTGCGCCAGGTCTTTTTCGTCCAGAAGATGGAGCATTTTTTCATACAGAACCGCGGGCACACAATAAAAAAACAGGCCGGTTGCTGTCAATAATAGCGACCGAGTAGCCGCAGCCGGCACCGGCGCTGGCCACCGGATCGTTTTTAAGTTCGCTGACGCTGGCTGTTACATCACACAGAATGATATTTGTCATGGTTCCCCCCTGAGACAAGTCATCTGCATGATCGGTAAAGTATGATCTGGCGGCAAGTTCCGTCTGTCATTTCACCGGTCAGAAACAGGCAACCGGCAGCTCCTTCCAGCGGGTGGTATATGCCGATGAAAGCATCTCACGTTTCATCTGCCATTCCGGGCCTATCCCTCTACCGGCAAACCATACTTTACCCAGCCCTGAGTTGTTGATCTCGTCCAGAACCATCATCAGCTCAGCACTGTGAGGCCGTGGCGGGCGTTCGTCGAACAGCTGCAGCTGCGAAACGCCAGACCCGGTGAAATCATTCAGCATAACTCCGGCTTTGGCATACCGGTGCCCATCCTTCCTGATACGCTCCAGAGCCGTTGTGGCGGCAGCAATGATGTCCCCGGTGTCCTGAGTGGGTGTAAGCAGTTTCTCCGTGGCCACGTTGCCGTAGTAAGGCTCTTTAACGGCGAACGGAGACGTTTTGATGGAAACGGAAATATGCCGGCAATACTGGTGCTCTTTACGCAGCTTTTCAGAGGCCCGCTCAGCGTGCTGACAGATAGCCTGCGGAGCGACTCGTACTCCTTGATCTTCACACCAAAACTGCGACTGCAGACAATTTGCTGTTTCGTCGGAGGGGCTTCCTCAAGCGAAAGGCAGCTTTCCCAGTTCAGTTCCCGTACCGTTCGCTCAAGGACCACAGAAAAATTTTTGCGGATGAAGGCCGGGTTCGTCAGAGCCAGATCGAGCGCGGTTTTTATGCCCAGCACATTTAGCTTGCGTGCAATACGGTTACCCACCCCCCAGATTTCTTCAACCGGCTGCAGTGAAAGCAGTTTCCGCGTCCTTTGCGGATTTCCCCTGGTCAGCGCGAGTACGCCACGAAACTGTTTCCACTCTTTTGAGGCCCACTGGGCTGATTTTGCGAGGGTTTTCGTTGGTCCGGCGCCCACGCCAATGGTCAGGCGGGTACAGTCATACACGTGCTGACGCAGCTGCCGGCCGAAGTCCTCAAGCCCCATACAGTGCTCCAGGCAGGTCAGGTTGAGGAACATCTCATCAATTGAATACTGTTCCACCCTGGGGGCCAGTACCTCCAGGCAGTTCATCACGCGCGCCGACATCGAGGCGTATATGTGGAATAGAAAATCAATATAAATAATGCATGCTTTAAAAGATTACAATGAACTACAAGCATACGTCCGAAATTGTTACCATATCTCAAGATTCACAACTAATAATTTCGTATATTAATCCTCCAGGGCAGGTAGTCAGCTATCTGTTTGGCTTCCCTGATGCGATGGTAAAATGAAAAGACCACCATTATGGGTTTAATAAAAAGATGCAGTCTTCTCCAGCTCAGCATGTTAGAAGGATTTTTCAATGGATGTTGAAATCAACTACTGCAATTGACCTGCTCCCCGTTGATTAATACACCGCGATGTTAGTAATGTCTTCATAAGCCACATGAGGACATCCCCATGAAGAAGCGTTTTTCCGACGAACAGATCATCAGTATTCTCCGTGAGGCTGAGGCCGGGGGGTCTGCCCGTGAGCTCTGCCGCAAGCACGCTATTTCCGACGCCACCTTTTATACCTGGCGCAAGAAGTATGGCGGTATGGAAGTGCCTGAGGTTAAGCGACTGAAGTCGCTTGAGGAAGAGAACGCCAGACTCAAGAAGCTGCTTGCCGAAGCCATGCTGGATAAGCAGGCGCTTCAGGTGGCTCTGGGGCGAAGTACTGACGACAGACCAGAAGCGGGAAGCCGTGGTATTGATGTGTGATGCGACCGGTCTGTCGCAACGTCGTGCCTGCAGGCTTACAGGTTTGTCCCTGTCGACCTGCCGTTATGAGGCTCAGCGTCTGGCGGCTGATGCGCATTTATCAGGGCGCATCACTGAGCGGGCACTGGAGCGCAGGCGTTTTGGCTACCGCCGCATCTGGCAGTTACTGCGCCGTGAAGGCCTTCATGTTAATCACAAGCGTGTGTACCGCCTTTATCATCTGAGCGGGCTGGGCGTAAAACGCAGGCGACGTCGTAAAGGGCTGGCTACAGAACGTCTGCCGCTGCTCCGCCCGGCGGCACCCAACCTGACCTGGTCGATGGATTTTGTCATGGACGCGCTGGCCACCGGTCGCAGGATCAAGTGCCTGACCTGTGTGGACGACTTCACGAAGGAGTGTCTGACAATTACCATCGCATTCGGGATTTCAGGCGTTCAGGTCACGCGTATTCTGGACAGTATTGCACTGTTCCGAGGCTATCCGGCGATGATAAGAACTGACCAGGGGCCGGAGTTCACTTGCCGCGCACTGGATCAATGGGCTTTTGAGCATGGTGTTGAGTTGCGCTTAATCCAGCCGGGCAAGCCAACGCAGAACGGATTTATTGAGAGCTTTAACGGACGATTTCGCGATAAATGCCTGAATGAGCACTGGTTCAGCGATATCGTTCACGCAAGGAAAATCATTAATGACTGGCGGCAGGATTATAACGAGTGTCGTCCACATTCAGCACTGAAGTATCAGACGCCATCAGAGTTTGCAGCACGGTGGCGAAATGGAAAATGTGAAGGTAAACAAACCGACCTTACTAACTGATGGTTGTATCTAATCCTGGGGGCAGGTCAGTCTTCTGTTGCCTGTTTTGTAAATTCTTCTGGTTGATAGTCTACTATACGCGACATGCGAACTACGATTAGCCCTACAGAATACAAATGTCTACTGTATGCGATATCTGAATGTTGTTGGTATAAGCAGGTGGCCGTTACAGACAGATGTCTATTGTACGCTATAAGTATCTCAATCTGGGGTGTGCTTGCAGGGTGACGGTCTACTGTATGCAGCACCCGGTTGAATGTTTGATCTGGGCCGCATTTATCGGTGGTGTATTTCATATGTCTACTGTGTGCGCCCATTCACGCTATAGGGTATGAGCTGATGGATAATGGCCTATCGTATTTCAATACTGCCATGGCTACAGAACTCGGGCAGTTATAATGCTTGAGATCGCATATTATCTACAGTATGCGACATGCGTCACATCCGGACACCGGTATAATCATGCAGGGCTGTGGTTACCTTAGCGTATTGGCTTTGTGTCTGGCTGAAACCAGTCCATCACGGCGGGTATTCTGGCCGGGGAAGGGGCTCTAATCCCGGAGCACGTGTACCTATGACTACTGTTTTCGACAATCACCGCATATTGGTTATGCCCAAATAGGGGAAGGTCTATTGTATGCGATATCGGGCTATGGCTGATCAGAACTGGTTCTGCCTGGTCTGAACAACAGGTGTCTACTGGATGCGACAACCAACGCACCGGTAGGTGCTGACAGGTAATGGTCTACTGTATGCGAGGTGAGGTTAAATGGCCGCTCCTCTCTGGTTATGCAGGTTACGAACAACTTTGGTGTCTACTGGATACGCCAAGCCATGCACCGCTACGTGCTGACAGGCAATTATCTACTTATTCGACGCCCGGTTAAATGGCCGAGCATCGCCGGGTATGCACCAATAGGGTCTACTGTATGCGAGAGTCGACATATAACCCATGTTAAGTGTCTACTGTGTGAGGCAACCTGTGAAGCCTCGTGGGTAAAGGTCTACTGTACTCGATGGTTAGGAACGATCACTTACTGACCATCGATACAGCTCCAGTGGTCTGTATTATTCTGCCGTCCGAGAGTGATATGAGTTCGCAGTCCAAGAACCATCAGAAGATTACACTAACTATTTTAACTATAAGAAACTGAATTATATACCTATTAAGCAACCTGAATAGAGATGCTGGATATGTTTCCAGAAACCTAAAATTACAAAAATTTACAGTTGCTACTTATTTGTATGAGTTTTAAACTATCTTTGCAACACACGGAAAAATGTTTCATTATGGGAATAAAAAATGAACAAAAGTACAATTGCATTGATGATGGCCATGCTTTCAGGTACTGCTTATGCTGACTCTACGCAGTTAACGCCAAATTTCTCACCGGAAAGTGTAACTGTATCTACCTCCGCCGGGATGTTAAGCGGTAAATCTCATGAAATGGTTTATGATGCTGGTACAGGAAGAAAGGTCAGCCAGCTGGACTGGAAGATCAAGAATGTAGCCATTTTAAAAGGCGACATTTCCTGGGATGCATATTCGTTTCTGACACTGAATGCACGAGGCTGGACATCCCTGGCTTCCGGGGCTGGTCATATGGACGACTATGACTGGATGAACGATAATCAATCAGGATGGACTGACCACTCATCCCACCCCAGCACGAACGTCAACTATGCCAATGAATTCGATCTGAACGCAAAAGGCTGGGTTTTCCAGAATGAAAACTATAAAGCGGGTGTAATGGCTGGTTATCAGGAGACTCGATTCAGCTGGACTGCAACCGGTGGTTCCTATAACTACGATAATGGTGCATATACTGGAGAATTCCCTGCTGGTGAACGTGGAATTGGCTATAGCCAGCGGTTTTCCATGCCGTACATTGGCCTTGTAGGTCAGTATCGTATTAATGATTTTGAGTTCAATTCATTGTTTAAATTCAGTGACTGGGTTCGGGCGCACGATAACGATGAGCACTACATGCGGGATTTAACTTTCCGTGAGAAGACGACCAGTTCACGTTACTATGGCACTTCAATTGATGCCGGATATTACGTAACTCCGAACGCCAAAGTATTTGCTGAGTTCACCTACAGTAAATATGAGGAGGCTAAGGGAGGGACTCAGATTATTGATACTAACAGTGGCGAGTCCGCCTCCATTGGGGGAGATGCCGCCGGGATATCAAATAAAAACTATACGATTACAGCGGGCCTGCAATATCGATTCTAAGTAAAAAATCTTGATTAGGATGATTTGTTCCATTTCATTCGTTACATAACCATGACACATGCCATATTTAATGCCAGAGCAACAGCTCTGGCATTGAAAGATTTCATATGATCTTGACCCGCCATCTCCGAACAGCTTTTGTCTCTTAAGTTAACGATGTCCGCTGCCGCCGGTATTCCCTCGGGGAGTGATATCCCAGCGCGCTGTGCGGGTGGTTTTCATTGTAATGCGTGAACGCTCCTGCAAGGTTTTGCAGTGCTGTTCTCACATCCGGTTTTGGCATGAACGCGATATAGTCTTCTTTCATCTTTTTCACGAACCGTTCGGCCATGCCATTACTCTGCGGGCTGCTCACCGCTGTTGTGCAGGGCTCCAGATTCAGCTCTCTCGCGAACCTCCGCGTTTCATACGCGGTATACGCTGAACCGTTATCCGTCAGCCACTGCACCGCTGTATCGGGCAACCTGTCGCCGATGCGCTTTCAGAATCACATCCCGCACCGTCGAACTGTCATAACCTCCCGTGATTGCTGCCCAGTCTATGCCCCCACGGTTGCAGAAGTCCAGCGCGAACGTGACCCGCAGTTTTTCACTCTTGTCGCAGACGAATTCTAAGCCATCTGAACACCTGAGCATCTCGCTTTCTGCTAACGTGATTTTGGCCTTATGTCTACACTTCGGTCGCTCTGGCTTGTCATGCAACAACAACAGGTTATGCTCGCTCATTACCCTGTAAAGCCGTTTGGCATTGACCGGGGGAGCCCCTCTGTGAGGCGTTGCTTACGCAGGATACCCCACACACGACGATAGCCGTAACTGGGCATATCGCTGATGATGTCGAGAATATCCGACAGTATTTCAGCGTCTGCTTCGTCATTACGCAGGTTACAGCGTCTGTCCTGCCAGTCGACAGAACGGTTAATTCGCAGTGACAGCAGCGCACGCGACACACCCATGGTGCGGCTGACCAGGGCTATTCCCCGTCCTTTGGCAACAAGGGCGCGTGCGCTATCCATTTTCGCGACTGGCCGTACTCCACCGCTTCTTTGAGGATCTCAACTTCCATCGTCTTCTTGCCCAGCAGGCGCTGAAGTTCCCGAACCTGCTTCAGCGCAGCTGTGAGTTCAGAGGCAGGCACGACTTCTTCTCCGGCAGCAACGGCGGTGAGGCTGCCTTCCTGGTACTGCTTCTTCCACTTGAACAGCAGGCCGGGCTGAATACCGTGCAGGCGGGCGACGTGGGAGACATTCATGCCTGGCTCCATCGTCTGCTGGATAATGGCAATCTTCTCCTGAGGAGTTTGACGTTTACGGACTTCTTGCCCTAACAGGATCCCGTTCATCTCAAAATTGGCGTTAGTGTTAGACATATATTCAAGCCTATCTCTTATCTGGAGATACAGCTACTGTCTGGTGTTTCAAGGGGCTACATCATTGAAAGATTTCATAAATTAAAAGTCAGGCATACCCGTCAAGCGTAGAAGATGAAATCTACATAAAAAACAGAACCATAGTATGATGTAGCACCATATCATCCATCAAGATTTCGGAGGATATAAGAACAGAATTTATTAAGATATGGAAATATCGAGGTTCCTGTATTTTCTGTCTACTACAGTAGACCACCGGGAAAAGAGATAACATGTATACGCCCGGATTTCAGAAATCGGATTAACTGAGTACCGTAACACAAAAGCTATAATTCAAAAGAGACAGCCACCTGCACTGAATCAGATCGGTTTCCTGATTTTTGTTTAACCTGATACCTAATGCTAATGTATGCGTACATTAGCTTTGGCTGAGGACAAGATTCGTGAGAGCTGAAACGAAAGAAGCTATGCGGATGTTTTTGGGGGGACGTTGCTACACGGCTAAACAACTCGAGAAGGACTATCTCTCTGAAGTGGCAGGTTACAGCGACGACCGCTGGGAAGCGCCGCAAAGAGCTGCCCGGCTGGCGGCAGCGGTAAAACGCTACAAAACCTCTGAGATGCTGCGTTTTATTTTTGCCACCATCGCGTATGATCCCGACCCGGCTCTGACCCCGCTTGCCGTGAGGCGGCTGTGTCAGGCCTTGTTCGGCAGAACCGGTAGCCAGTGGCTTATAGTGGAAATTTTCGGGGTGAAGGGACGGCAGCACCGCAGCGATGACAGCACTCCGGAGGCCGTTGAAAAAATGGCAACCAGATATCGTCACGCCGCAGGACTGCACTGGGCTGCAACTCTGGCGGAAATTGAGCGGGTAAAGCGCAACTATCAGACCCAGGTTAAGGCATCCAGGAAGGGATAAGGGTAAATAACATAAATTTAATGCTAATGTACGCATACATTAGCATTAAGATAAAATGGCTATACCACCAGTTTTTGTATCCAGATGGCTTACTGACATGTTTCCTTGCACGGTAATTCAGGTCTGAATGCGACAGGGGCCTACAGCACAGAACGGGATTGAGAACTGAAATGCGCTGGTCTGTTTTGCACCAGCGCTACGGGGTTTTTTATACCACACACAGGTTTCAGCTGGTGGGCATCACGGCAGCTACCTGAGCTTACTGTAGTGTTTTTGCCCAGCCCGATACTGTTTTATTGCAGCCTGTTGGCAGGCTACAGAGTCAGCCGGGGCGATGTCTGGATTTTCTTTCAGTGCGTCAATTGTGGCCTGCACCATGCCCTTGTCCAAACCCCATGTGGGGGAGGAGGGATTATTGGCTTCTAAAGGGACTTTCAGTTCCAGTACATCTCGTTTAGCACACGTTTTATTTGCCTGGTAAGTAAGGTCTGGGTCTGCAAGGATTTTAGCGGATACACCAAAACTCGCCAAAACCAGACACAGGGTGATACTTGTCGTTCGCATGTTTTATCCTTATTAATCGTCACTGATAATCAGAGTGGTCTGGGATGCTTCTTTCTCCACGCCATCCACATTCTGTGTTCTGTCCTGATGTTTCCTTCAGAAGTTACTTTATTGTGCTTCGTGGTCGGTGGAGAGGCTAAAACGCTTTCAAGCGTTTCACCAGCATCGAATCGCGCGTACAGCTTGTAATCGGCGGCATTCGTGTTTGTCGGCTCACATTTGCCATGGCTCATTTTTATCATCCTTTGCGATAAGAACTTAACTCTGCCAGGTACCAGCTGCTGGCGCCATAAACGAATTTTTACTCCCGGTGGTAAATCACCTCAGGCATCGTCATCCCGGAGTTCCAGGTTTTAATACGTAGTGAAGGTCTTGCTCAATACTCGCCGGACGGAATTATTCATCATCACCGGCAGGGGCTGCAGTGCTGGTATGCACTTTATAGCAGTCCACCCGGCGGGACAATTCATGAAAGCTGGTGGGATCGGACCATCACACTCAAAACGTAAGACAACATGCCTTATAGTCCTGCAAAGCCTTTGCCCCGGAGCGCCACGCTCTGCGTGGGTCGCGACTGTGCACATTTTCGGCATATTCTTTTTTTCTTTTTTTTATTTTTTCTCTTTTTTTCGTCCGCGCGGTGCGGGCCGGGTCGGGCACGTTGAAGGATAGGATCCTTGAGGGTATGTTGTCTTACGCATGTTCTTTTGCTGCCTACAGCATTTGCCGGCGATCAGAATCAGGAGAATGGCCATCGCCAGTTTTCCCAAATTTATCGCATACAGTAGACATCAATCCGGGGTAAGGTGCCTGTACTGACCGGACTATTTTCCCTGGAGCTGCTGGTCGTTACAGCTCTGACCTGAGACCGAGGATACCCGGCTTGTTCTTACGCTTATCACCGAAAGTGGCGAACAGGCCTTACGGGCGAACGCTTTAACAGAATTAACACCAACTAAGTTATGGAGATAATAAATGAGCATCGAAACAAAGCAGTTTCTTACCGGCAGCGGCAGAAGAGTACTGACTAATGATGGCAGACAGGGTATGGGGGGAGTTGCTGGTGTAGGCTCTTCAACCGAGAAAATGCAGGGCTACGTTGCTGAAGCTATTTTTGAAAACTGCGGCCAACTGGATAACCAACAGCTCGATGACATTATCAGCTGGATACAACTTTATAAGTCCTGAATGATGCATGATTGTACAATGCGGCTCGTGTTCCTAACCGACGAAGCGTGCCAGATTTGAATTGTATATAAATCTGCTACACATGAGGTATCTACGAAACCTGACGTTCGTGAAGCTCCGATTAGTATCCGAGCCAAAAATCACAGCTTGACCTGATCGACATGGCCGCAAGCCTGGTCTCAAAATCTCTGACTGATTTTATGCTTGAGGTCGCCTGCAGGGAAGCACAGGACATTCTGCTTGATCAACGCCTGTTTCTCCTCAATCACAACTATTTTAAGGCGTTTATAGAGGAGCTTGACGCCCCAATAGCGCCGGAGCGCCAGGCGCGAATCGATAACCTGATGAACCGCAAATCACAATGGGAATGAGAGCGCCTGAATCCCTGACGGATGAACATAACATCGCTGATGTTCTGTTGCCAGGTGCCTGCCCTTAATAAGTGGTTAAAGACAAAGGCGCTCAGAAACCACAGTGCCAGCATTTCTCGTGTCTTACACAACTCAATTATTATAATATGAAAAGGGTTTCTTTTTGGGGAGTGGTCGTGGTTACGATGATACTAACAGCATGTCAGTTCAACAATATCCGGGATAAGCTGAGTGCATTAACACCTAAGCACCATTTTGTTAAACATAAAGGAAAATAAAATGGCCGGTTCTAAAATTTCAGAGTTTACGGAAGCAGAATTTACTGCATTTGTTAGTAAAATAATCGCTGCTGATTTTCCAACTGACAAAGAGAACGATGATGCTATTTATTCGTTTGCTCAGCTAACAGAGCATCCTGCTGGTTGGAACCTCATCTTCAAGCCAAAGGTAGGCGCAGATTCTTCGGCGAAAGGAATTGTTAAAACCGTAAAGGAATGGCGAACTGCTAACGGTAAGCCAGGTTTTAAAAAGGCTTAGGGGAAAGTGCAGGCTCAGACCATGATCCCGCGCTTGTAACAGCTCAGTAATGAACTCACGAGAGCCAGCGTCGTCTGGCTGATTGCCAGGAACCCTGCCAGAGGTCAAAACGCTTCAGTCGTTCGAGTTTGCGTCGAATGGCATCTTCCCCCTGGGATGAAAGGGTGTGCTCAGAAATAGAGAGACCCAAAAGGTCTTCTGCCACAGGGAATACTTCGCATTCCGACATCAGATCCCCCAGCACTTTTTCTATCTTCTTATAATCTGCTTTTACAATTAACTGGAGTCCCATCAGCGTGTAAACTCAACAATGGCTACCTGCTGAAGCGCCTGGCTAACCCGGGTCAGGACCGCGTCAGAGACTGATTGCCCCCTGATATCATAGACAACTCTACAGCTGCGAATGTGTGGTGGAAGGTGTGGCAGCCCGTAAGAGATTCTGGCAAGATTAAATGCAATACTCAGTTGTATAGATTCTCGGGATTCCAGGCTGTGGTTAGCAACCAGAAGAAACTCGCCTCGTTCTTCATTTATAAATTCTGGTGTAAACACCGTACCTCCCTCTCATGACCTACGAAAGTTACTTTTTCCGAACATTCATAATTAAGTGTGTCCGCTGTACTAACCGGTATCAGCTACTTTTTACCACACTGCTGATATTGAGGCTTCAGATATTCTTCGTAAGCGTACAGCGTGAACCGTCTGGTCATAATCTGAAGCATCCGACAAAGTGGT
>ERZ506969.213-NODE-213-length-16717-cov-4.46639_pt1 | contig 16717 bp, 10 predicted proteins | sample MGYA00512891_ERZ506969 | MGnify/ENA metagenome assembly ERZ506969
CGAAGATGAATTTTTCACCTGCGACGATATGCCCAAAGGCGAAACCGACACCGAACTGGAACATTTCACGCTGGAACACGACGCGGATATCCTCGCCGTGCTGAAAGAAGTGGTCAAGATCAATCCCGATATCGACATAATCGCGGTGCCGTGGTCTGCGCCCGCCTGGATGAAGAGCACGGAAAACCTGCGCGGCGGATCTCTCAAAGACGAATATATCGACGTATATGCGGAATATCTCGTCCGTTTCGTGCAGGAATACGCAAAGGAGGGCGTCGACGTTACTTATATTTCCCCGATCAACGAACCGAGGGTTACTTTCCTCGCCTATCCTTATATGAGAATGGAATCGGATCAGATGCCGAAGGTAGTCGCCGCTTTGGGTAAACAGCTCGACGCCGCGGGACTCGGCGACGTGAAGATCATGGCTTACGAACACAATTACAATTCCGAATCGGACGTTACCGCACAGCAATATGTGGAAGCGCTGATGGCGGGCGAATCGAAAAATTATGTGGACGCGATCTCCTTCCATACCTATGCGGGCGAGTTCGACGTAACCTTGCAGTACGCTTTCGAGTATCTCGATTCCATCGGTTTCGAAGGCGAAATATATCTGACGGAAACGACGGAATACGACGGCAGCATCGACTTTGCGAGCAATCTCAGTTACGCGCTTAAAAACGTCGTGCTTACGCCTACGGCGTACGGCAGCTCCATGAGCCTGTATTGGAACTATGTTCTCGGTTCGGACGGCACTCCCGTGAAGGGCAATTCTTCCGTATGTTTCGGCGTAATGAATCTCGATTACGGCGAATCGGCAGGCTGGGTGTATTCCAAAAACGCCGCTTATTACGCAATGGCACACCTTTCGAAATTCGCCTGCCCGATCGACGGCGAAGCGCCCGTCGTGATCGGCGCGGAAAGTTCAAACTCTTCCAAAATAATCTCCACGGCCTTTGAGCGCGCCGACGGCAAGCTCGTGGTGGTCGTGCATAATACCAACGACGCCACCTACGAAGACGTGGATATCGTCGTAGGCAAAAAGAGCGTTACTTACAGAATTTTGCCGCAAAGCGTGATAACGCTTGTGATATAAGGAGGGTAAACATGAGAAAAAAATTATTGGCAATTCTGGCTGTGCTGTCCGTCGTGTCGCTTGTATTTGCGTTTGCGGCATGCGACAAAGAGGGGGAAAACGAAGAATACGAACCGTTTGTTACTTACAATTTCGAGCATATAGACATTTTGCAGACGGGGTCCGATTCCTACGATTTCACCGTGAAGTCCGACGCAGGCGAAACGGCCGAATTCTACGTAACGATCAGCGACAAGTTCAACAAAGACAAGGCGTATAAAGCGGAAAGCACTTATGCGGACGGCAAGCATACGTTCAACCTCACTTTCGACAAGGAAAGCATCCTTACGCCCGATACGAGCGAATTTTTCCTCTGGGCGATCGACGGCGAAAAGCAGGGACAGATATCTCTGATGCTCCCCGCGTGGTCGCCGAAACTGACGCTCAAAGAGGATACCGACGCGCTCATCGAATTTAATTTCGACGGGGAAACCTCATGGAGTTCTTTCTGCGATCCGCAGGGGATCAACATCTATTCGAGCGAAAACGTGGTTTTCGACGATAAGGCGACGCCCGTGGCAGAGGGGCTGCAGATCACGCTCACTTCCTATACCGACCGCAACTATACGCTGAAAAAGCCCTTTTATTTCATGGTGCTCGATGCGAAAAACGGCGTAGTGCGCATCGTTTCCAACGCCTTTGCCGATACTTCGGCTACGCTGGAAAGCGCGACCGCCACCATGGTGCTGGAAAACGAAAAACCCGTTCTGAAAGTATCCGGCAGATCGGCTCTTCCCGCCGAACTCGGTTACGATTTCAGGCTGATGATCCGCGAATCCGGCGGCGAGGTATTCTATGAGGACAATCAGGGTTCGGGACAGCAGCTCGAATATTCGTTCGATCTTACGCAGCTAACCGCCGAGGGCGTTTGGTACGACGTTCTCATCGAAGTCGTACAGACGGGCGTTGCGTACGATCTGAGCTTTTCCATGGCGGAAGACGTTTCGGTGGTATATGAGAAAACGGACGCTACTTACAGCTTCAAAGACTATGAAGGCATGCTGAAAGTAACGTTCATGGTGAACCGCCTGGATATTCTCGGCGCGAATTTCGAAATGCGCGACGAAAAGCCCGTGATGGTGGTTAAGGCGAAAGTTTACGGCGAAATTCCCGACGCCGTTCAGCTGCAGGTCAGATATTTTAACGGACTTCTCAAACATAAAGTGGAAAATACGGGTACGGAAACCGACATGGAATTCGTTTACGATCTCACAAAGATGTCGAGAGAGGGCGACTGGCACGATATAGTGCTGGTAGTAACCGAGGGCGAAAAAACGGTAGATTACAACCTCAACAAGGCGCACGCCAACATGGATCAGACGATTACCTATGAAGATAGAAAATATTCTTTCAAGGAATATGAGGGCGACTTAAAGGTAACTTTTGAAAAGACGACGGTCGAGATTCAGAGCGCGGTACTTGAAATGCGAGACGATAAACCGGTAATGGTCGTCAAGGCTAAGGCGGAATCGGCCGTAACGAACGTGAAACTCGAAATCCGTTATTCGGTGGAGGGCTCTTCAAGCAAAAAGAAACTGACCGTGGAAAATTCGGGCACGGATACCGAACTGGAATTCGTATTCGATCTCACGCAGGTGAAAGTGGCGAAAGAGGGCGATTGGAGCGATATTATCGTAAGAGTGGGCTCGGTGGATAAAAACGTTAAAGAAGAACATGTGGCGGATATGTCCAAAACCCTCACGTACGACGGTATAATTTATTCTTTCCAACAGTGGGACGGAGATCTCAAGATAATGTGGCAGACTGCGAAATGAGAAGGTTTTCGCAGGCCGATCGGCAAAGGAGACTGAAATGATAGAGCTTTACAGAACTGTCGAGGCAAAAAAACAGTATATCAGGCGTATGCCCGATCTGGAATTCAGCGACGCGGCGGCAAAAAACGTGCCGCTCGTCGCGGTGAATTCCGCAAAGACGTATCAGACGCATATGGGCTTCGGCGGCGCGTTCACGGAATCCGCCGCCTATGTCCTCGCGCAGGCAGGCGATAAAATACGCGACGAGGTGTGCCGCGCTTATTTCTCGAAAGATGGGCTGCGGTACAATCTCGGGCGCGTGTCCGTCCATTCCAACGATTTTTCATTGGAGAACTATACTTATATCCGCGATCATGACGATTCGCTTTCCAGCTACGACGTTTCCCGCGAAGAAAAGTGGGTGTTTCCGCTTATCGAAAGGGCCCGCGGCATGGCGGAACGCGAGCTTGCGTTTATGGTCGCTTCCTGGAGCGCGCCGTACTGGATGAAGACAAACGGCGATATGAATTACGGCGGCAGACTGAAAAAGGAATACCGCGACATCTGGGCGGAATACTGCTGTAAATTCGTTTGCGAGCTGAAAAAACGCGGACTTAACGTAAAAATGATGTCCGTACAGAACGAACCGGAGGCGGTGCAGACTTGGGAATCGTGCCTCGTAAGTGCGGAAGAAGAGGCGGAATATGTGAAATACCACTTATATCCCGCTTTGAAGAAATACGGGCTCGACACCGAAATTTACATATGGGACCATAACCGCGACAGAGTGGCCCGCCGGGCGGCGGTTACGCTCGCGGACAAAGAAGTGCGGGATATCGTCAAGGGCGTGGCGTATCACTGGTATGTGAGCGAGGAAAGCAAAAACCTTTCCGCGGTGCACGAAATGTTTCCCGAAAAACATCTGCTCATGACGGAATGCTGCGTGGAACTCACGGCGGAAGGCGAGAGCAGTTCCGCTTACGTGCAACACGCCGAACGCTACGGCCGCAATATCATCAACGATTTCAACAATTTTTCGGAAGGGTGGCTCGATTGGAACCTGGCGCTTGACATGAAGGGCGGGCCTAATCACGTAGCAAACTATTGCGAAGCGCCCGTCATGGTAGATACGGAAAAAAAGACGTACACGGTCAATCCGTCTTTCTATTATATCGGGCATTTTTCCAGGTTTATCGAACCTGGCGCCAAGAGGCTGAAATGCGTAAACGACGTAAACAGCGGGCTTTATTCGCTCGCATACAAAAACCCCGACGGCAGGATCGTCGTGGTGATACAGAACGAGGGATGGGTAACTGAAACGACGGTCTGTGTGGACGGCAAATACGTCAACGTGAATCTGCCGGGACATTCCATTGTTACGCTTATTATAAAATAATGAACTGTTTGGAGGTAAAAATGAACAAAACGATCCGAAAGACATGTTATCTGCTGCTGATCGCCGTCATGGCGCTCGCTTTTTGCGGCGCGGCGGCCGTCGCGGTTTTTGCCGCGGGCACGGAATCGACCGCGGAAAACGTGCAAAGCCTTATAGAAGCGCTGGCGGATAAGGATGATTTCAAGGTTTCCGACGAAACGCAGTTATCCGCGCTGAAATCCGCACAGCAGGCTTTCGATACGCTTAGCGAAGAAGAGCAGGCAAAAGTTGCGAATAAGGATAAGCTTGAAGAGCTTGCCCATATAGCGGAAAATTCGGGAGACGAATGGCTCACGTGGTATCACGGCAGCATGGATCCGACGTATTTTACCAGCCCGAAAGGCGACGGATACATACATGCCGACAAAGCGGCAAACACGGCGGAGATCAAAGCCGTCAGCCGTAAGTGCGGCGCGGCGCATTTTCCTTCGAGTTCCGATTTGAAACCTTGGTATTACGGCGGCGCGTATTTTCTGCCCGGTACATATTACGGCGACATGGAAATATCTTTCGATTATTCATATAAAACGCTGGGCGAAGGCGGCAGATTTTTCTACGTGCTGGCGTATGCGGACGTCGTGGACGGCAAACTCTACGGCGTGGGCACAAACGTAAGAACGATCGATCACGACGGCGCGGCGTTCGTATGCCCGAAGAGCGACGGGACGATGCAGGACTACAATTATTCAAGCGTTTCCGGCAGTACGCACAAGAAGACGACGGAGGGCGAAACCTATCATTTCGATATGAAGATCGTCGGCACGAAAATGACCGTTACCGTAACGGCTGAGGGCGGCGAAGTCTACAAAAACGCAACTTTGGATTATGCCGAACATTTCGGCAGCACGGCGCCTGCGAAAAGAGAGGGCGGCGTGGTGATCGGCGTGAACGAACAGATCGTAAGTTTCAGTAATTTCGAGATAAAGGACGGCAAAGATCAATATTTTGCCGATCAGGTGAGCGGACTTATATCCGCGCTCCCCGAATCGGAAGAAATAGTGTTCGGCGATAAGGCGCAGATCGAAGCTGCCCGCGCGGCGTACGAAGCGCTGACGGAGGGGCAGAAAGTTCTCGTGGAAAATCTCGAAAAACTGACGGCGGCTGAAAAAGCGCTGAAAGAAATAGAGGACGCACAGCTTACGCCCGAAGAACAAGAACAGGTAAATAAGGTCGTAGAACTGATCGGCGCTATAAAATCGCCCGTAACGCTCGAAGAGGAAAACGCGATTTCTGCGGCGCGTTCGGCGTATGACAAACTCGCTTCAAAGCAGACGGCGGCCGTAACGAATTACGACGTTTTGCTGCAGGCGGAAGCGGATCTTTTTGCCGCGGCGATGAATGAAATGCCGGATAAGGACGCGTTCCGCGTTTCCGAAAACGCGGATATGGCCGTTTATGAAACGGCCGCGCGCATTTACGGCAACACGCCCGAAGCCGCGAAAGACAAAGTCGCGGCGGGGCTTCTCGAATCGTTTGAAGCGTTTGAGAAAATCGTTAAAAATTCGGGCGGAAAATATCTCACCTGGTTCGACGGCAGCATTGACGCGTCGGAACACGTAACGTCGAGCGACAGCGGTTATATCAAGGTAAACGAATCTGAAAAGAGCGTTGAGATCAGAATGCTCGACCGCGACAGCAACGCGGGAATATCTTCGAACACGAAGGACGAATATTACGCGCAGGCGTATTTCCTCCCGGGAAATTATGCCGGCGATCTTGAAATTTCTTTCGATTACGTTTCTACCAAAGTCAAAACCGGCGGCAGATTTTTCTACGTGCTGGCCTACGCGAACGTCGTGGACGGAAAACTTTACGGCGTAGGTACGAACGTAAGAACGTTCGAAAACGCGGGCGCGGCGTTCGTATGCCCGACTTCCGATAAAAACATGCAGGACACGAACTACACCGATAAAAAGGTGAACGGGACTTCGATCACCACGGTTGCCGGCACGAAATACCATTTCTATATGATTATCAAGGGCACGACGGTTTCCGTAACCGTTACGGATATGTCGGGAAAGGTATATAAGCAGGCGACTGCCGATTACAAAACTCTTTTCGGCGATACCGCGCCCGAAAAGAGAGAGGGCGGTATCGTGATCGGCGTGAACGAATGTCAGGTAAAATTCAGCAACTTCAAAATCGCTACGGGCGACGAGATATACGCCAACGAGGTTGTGAACCTCATCAACGCGCTCCCCGCCGAGGAGGATTTGACTTTAGAGGATAAAGCCGCGGTGGAAGCCGCCCGTTCGGCATACAACGCTTTGACAGAGGAACAGAAAGCTTTCGTTTCTAATCTTGCGGACCTGGAGGCCGCCGAGAAAAAGATAGCGGCGCTCGAAAAGGAAGAGGCTGACAAGGAACAGGCGGAGATCGACGCTGTGGAAGCTCTGATCGAAGCGCTCGGCAAAAAGGCCGAACTCAGCGACGAATATAAGAAAAAGCTGGACGATGCGCAGGCCGCTTACGACGTTTTGACCGAAGAACAAAAGGCAAAAGTGGAAAATTATTCCGAACTGACCGCGCGAAAGTCCGAATACGAAACTTTGAAAACGGAACAGGAAGAGAGCGACGAAAGAGTGGCAGAAGTGATCGCGCTGATCGACGCGCTGCCTTCGGCAAGCGTGATCGCCGCGGAGGACGAGTCGGATATAGAGGCTGCGAAAGCGGCTTACGAAAAGCTTAGCGAAGAGGAAAAAGCAAAAGTTACAAATTACGATAAGCTTACGGCTGCCATCGCCGCGCTCGACGAGATAAAAAATTCCGAACCTGCGCCCGAACCGGAAAAAGAGGGCTGCAACGGCTGTAAATCCGATGCCGCCGCTGACGTCGTTATTTGCGCGGTCGCCGCGCTTGCCGCGGTGTCTGTGCTGATCGTACTGAAAAAACGTAAAAACTGATACAGGTAAAAAATGAAAAAATTCTTGGCTATTTTAACGGCTTTTGCCGTGATGTTGACGGTTTACGCAGTATCGCCCGCCTCTGCGGAGGTCGGCGATACCGTCAGTTATGCCGCTGATTTTTCCGAAGGCCTGCCCGACGATTGGACTGCTTACGAACGCAGCGATTATACGAATTCCAAGGCGGAAAAGAGCGGCGGCAATCTGAAAATAACTCATTCAAACGCGAACATAAACGCCGCGCTTTATTACGGCGGCCTTTACGAAATCGCGGAAAGTATCGGCAACGTAAAGGATTTCGAACTGGAAATGAAATTTCGTTTTCTCAGTTGGGACGACACCTCCCGCTGGTTCGGAATTTTTTATCACACGCAGAAACAAGGCGATAAGCTGGAAGGATATATGATGAATATCCGCGTCAGCGGAAAAAGCGCGCAGTCCAGCGTAACGACCGTGCCCGCTTTCAACGATGCGGAAGCGGTGGAAAGCGGCATAGATCTCGGAGATAATAAAGAACATTCCGTGAAAATTACGCTTGCAGACGGTATCGCGAGCCATTATATAGACGATCAGCTCATAACCGCGTATTCGCTCGAAACCAAATACGCGCTGATGGGCGGCGTTTTGACCGAGGGCGGTTTTGCGATCGTCGTCAACAGAAGCGCGGTGGAAATATCCTCTTTGACGATAAACGGCGTACAGGGAAATGACGAGGCGCAGAAAATCAAAGCGGACGAAACGATAGCGAATACATATTCGCCGACGACGCGCCTTTCCGTCGCCCCGTCCGTGGCGACTTTTATAGAGGACGAAAACGATCTTGCCGCGCTCAAGGGAAACGAACTGCCAGCAACTGCGTTTCTCTACGTGGACGATAAAATGAACGTTACCGATTTTGCAGGCAAATCGCTCGAAAGTTTTGACGCTATTTATATGGAATACCTGCGCGGCAAGATTATTCCCGCAGTGTATGTAAGGACGGAAACGCAGGCGGAAACTCTGCTCGATTACCTCGCCTCGGAGCGAAATCTGCTCGATATCGCCGTCGCGTCGAACGATGCAAAACTTGTGGACAAAGTGCGTAAATCAAATCTCAAAATAAGAGGGATCGTCGATTATTCCGATAAAGACTTAGCAAGAGAGGACCTTGCGGATATCGTGGCGGAGGCCAACGGCGCGTATGCGAATATAGTCGTTTTGAACGAAAGAACGGGATCGAGGGAGAACGTTACGTATTTACAGGCTCGTCTGAAAACGGCATGGGTGAAAATTTCTTCGGATACCGAATTCGGCGTGGCGGCAAGCGTATCTTCGGGCGCCTACGGGTTGGTAACGCAGAACGTTCCGCTCGTCTACGAAGCTTATAAGAATTATTCTGCAAAAGGATCTCTGGCGCGTTCGCCTTTCAATATCGCCCACCGCGGACTGTGTTTGTCTAATTATGAAAATTCGCTCGAAGCCTGCGTGGAAGCATACGAAAAAGGCGCCACGCACGTTGAGATCGACCTTCAGCTGACGCTTGATAACGAGATAGTCGTGATGCATGACGACAGTATTGCGAGAACGACGAACGGAAGCGGGAATGTGTCGCAGATGACGCTCAAAGAACTCGAGCAGTATAAAATCACAAAAAATTATAACGGACTTGTGCTGGGCGAAGGCGTAAAAATTCCGACGCTCGAGGATTTCTATAAAGAATTCAAGGGTACCGATATCGTGCTGGTGATAGAAATTAAAACATCGGCCGATAATCTCGTGGAAGAGCTTAAAAAACTGACGGAAGAATACGGTATGCAGTCGCAGATGGTCGTCATTTCCTTCGATCTGAACCAACTTGAACGCATGCGCGATCAAATGCCTGAAATTCCCACGGCAAATCTGAATTCCGTTTCGGCATCTTCTTTCGCGAGCGCGATGTTTACCATGAATTCCTATAATACCGTTATGGATACGGGGTACGGCAATGTGGACGAATACTTTATGTCGCGCGGCCTGCGGGACAGAGGGTATATGAGTTTCCTATGGACTTACGGTTCTTATAACGAAATAGCATCCGCGATCTCGACGGGCGTAATAGGCATGACGAATAACGCCGCGGATACGATCGCGGAATTTCCCGAAACGCTTGAAATCGACGGTAATTACGTTATCGTAAGCGAAAACGGCGGTTTAGAGGGCGACATAGAAGCCGTCGCCGTGTCTTATTCGGGCAAGCGCACGAATGTCGCCGCGCAGGTTTTCCTGTCGGAGAATAACGAAAACGGTTTGTATGTCATTTTAGAATATCGTTTCGCATCGGAAGACGGAAGGGCGAAATACACCTTATTTTCCGAACCGTATAAAGTAATTTACAGCGAATATTATATGTCGGTCGAAACGATAGAGGAAAAAATACGGGCGCTGCCGAACGACGTTACGCTCGATTATGCCGCCGAAGTCCGCGCAATCCGCAAAGCCTATGACTTTTTAAATGAGGAAGACAAGGCGTCCGTGAGTAACATTGCAAAACTCGAGGGAGCGGAAAAGACGATAGAACGGCTGGAAGAACAGGTTTCCGAACCAGCGCCGTCGCCGGGTAATAACGGTTGTTCCGGGTGCGGTTCCGTAGCCGAAAGCGGCGCTGTTTTTATAAGCATGATGGCGTTTATTGCCGTTGCCGCGCTGTTGATTAAAAGAAGATCATAAAAAGACAAGGCCGCTTTGTTAGCGGCCTTTTAATTTTCTGAAAAGTTTTTGTCGGACAAAAAAATTATAATAAAAAGAGGACTTGTGCAAATTCAAACCTATATGTTTGCTTGCGAAATTCCTCTGAATGCATTATAATAGAAAAAGGATGCCGAACGAAACAGTCCAATCAAAACTGTATCAAATTCCGACATCCTTCCATATGGCAGGGGAGACGCGATTCGAACACGCAACCTACGGTTTTGGAGACCGCTACTCTACCGTTGAGCCACTCCCCTAAAAAACATAATAATTATATAACAAATCAATAGGCAAGTCAAGAAAAAAGGAGCATAAATGGAAAAGAATTTTAAACTCGGCGTGGTGGGCTGCGGCTTTATGGCTTCAGCCATCATAAAAGGGATTATCGAAGCGAAAGTTTTACGGTCGGATGATATCGTGGTGAGCAATAAGGAGGGCGCGGGATTCGATCTCGTTGCCGGATATGCGGTTGCTACGACGTATGATAACGAATATCTGGCGGAAAATGCCGAGTTTATTTTGCTGGCGGTAAAGCCGCAGGGGCTTGAAGATGTTCTTTGCAGTATAGGCAGCGTGAATGCAGAAAAATTCATCACCATTCTCGCAGGCGTAAAAAAAGCTAAGATAAAGGAAACTTTTCCGTATGCCAAAGTTGCCAGAGTCATGCCGAATACGCCTTGTTCTATCGGCAGCGGAGCCATGGGCGCGGACGTAAATGATTTTGAAAGCGAAGATCAGAAATTTATTATCGATTTGTTTTCCGCACTCGGTACGGTCGTCAGAATCGACGAAGAACAGATCAACGCCGTAACGGGTATATCGGGAAGTGGTCCCGCTTACGTGTATTTATTTATAAAAGGTTTGACCGAAGCAGGCGTGAAACAAGGTCTTTCGGAAGAAATAGCGAAGTCTCTTGCCGTAAGTACCGTGATCGGCAGTGCAAAAATGGTTTTGGCAAATCCGTCAAAAACATTGGACGAACTGATCGGCGCGGTGTGCAGCAAGGGCGGGACGACGATAGAAGCCGTCAAGACTTTTGAGAAAAACAATTTTACGGGTATTATCGGAAAAGCCGTGAATGCCTGCGTGGATCGCGCCGCAGAACTCGGCGGCGATACAAAAAAGACGGTAACAGTTTCTGACTTTGACGGCGTTACGATCTATACCGACGGCGCTTGTTCGGGAAATCCGGGGATCGGCGGCTGGGGTGCAATTCTCATGTCGGGCGGCAAAGTAAAAGAAATCAGCGGAGGAGAAGCGGAAACCACAAATAACAGAATGGAACTTATGGCCGTAATCTCGGCGCTTTCCGTTCTGAAAAAAACATGCAATGTAAGAATTTATACCGATTCAACCTATGTAGCCGATGCTTTTTTACAGGGACGATTGGAAAATTGGAAGAAAAACGGCTGGAAGACTTCGGCAAAAACCGAGGTTAAAAATATCGATCTTTGGGAAAAACTGGATGCTTTGACGCAAGTTCACCGTTGTGAATTTTTCAAAGTGAAAGGGCATGCCGACAACCCTTATAATAACCGCTGCGACGAAATGGCCGTAGCGGAATGTAAAAGATTGCAAAATTATCTCGTTTGAGTTTAAAAACAAACTTTTCTTGTATATAATATAATATGGGAATTTCGATATGAACAAAACCGCCCTTCAAAAATTCAAAGATGTGCTAAATCTGTGCGTGATTGCGGCTTTCGGTATTACAAGCTTAATTTTTGCCGTTCTTTATGCCGACAGCTGTAAAAGCGGATTTATCCACGACTATTCCGAAATACTGAAAATAACCGCAATCGGCGTGATTACGCTGGTAACGGTCGCGGGAATAGTTTTTTACGAACTTAAAGTTGAGATAGTCTATAAATGCTGTTATATTGCGGTTATTTTGATTGCCGTCGCATTGGTCGCGCTTTATGCTCTCAATATTACGGGCGTTATGGAAACCATCAACAGCGTGGACGAACTCAGAGAATATATTGCGAGCATGGGAAGCTGGATGCCTATCGTATTTATCGTCATCCAGTTTCTGCAAGTCGTTATTCTTCCCATTCCCGCAGTGCTGTCCATCACGGTCGGCGTATTGCTTTTCGGACCGTTGCAGGCCGCGATTTTCAGCTTTATAGGTATTCTTGCCGGTTCGATTGTGGCGTTCTTTATCGGCCGCGTGCTGGGATATAAAGTGGCTGCCTGGCTTGTCGGAAAGGAAAATCTGGATAAAGCGATCCAATCCGTAAAGGGGAAGGATAAAGCCGTGCTTACGTTTATGTTCCTTTTTCCGTTTTTCCCCGACGATATACTTTGCTTCGTATCGGGACTTTCCTCGATGAGCAAAAAATTTTTTATCGTTATGATCACGATCACGAGAGCAATTTCGATTTTTATATCCTGCTATGCTTACAATAATTCTCTGATCCCTTACGATACGTGGTGGGGCCTGCTGATCTGGGGCGTGTTTATAGCGATAACGGTCGCGCTCACTATTATAATTTATAAAAAGGGTGAGAAAATAGAAAACTATTTCAAAGAAAAATTTTCCAAAAAGAATAAAACTAAAAATAAGCAGGTAAATACAGATAAAAAATAATATGATTATGTTAAGTATAATGCATGATTTTATCCTAAGGCAATTTTTTTTATTGCCTTTTTTTTCTTTTTAATATATAATCTTTCTATGAACATATTATTGTGTAATGACGACGGCTATGAAAGCGACGGGATCACCGAGTTTGCAAAGGCGTTGTCAAAAAAGCATAACGTCATTTTAGTCGCCCCGGAAACAAACCGTTCGGCGGTGTCGCATTCGCTGTCTATTTTCAAAAACATTTCCGTCAGGGAAATAGCGGGCGGCTGCGTAAAAACATATGCTGTATCCGGTACGCCCGCCGACTGCGTCAAGTTTGCGCATCACAGGCTGATGTGCGATTTTTCCGTCGACCTTGTCGTAGCGGGGATAAACAAAGGGCATAATCTCGGCACGGATATTCTGTATTCGGGAACGGTTTCGGCGGCATTTGAAGGCGCCGCGCTGGGATATAAAGCGATGGCTTTTTCTTATGTAGAGCACGACGGAGGAGATATGAAGGCGTGCGCGGAGATCGCCGTCGGCATACTTGAAAAATTGTATCCGGTCGCTTCGGCGGAATACATATGGAACGTGAACATCCCGCCGCTGAACGGCGGAACGGTCAAAGGCGTGAAAATGACGCCGCTCGGAAAGCAGATTTATTCCGATAATTTTCAGAAAGTAAGCGAAAAAGAATATATTCTGGTAGGCGAAATGCTCGTCCACGATGAAAACGGGGAAAACTGCGACGTTGAACTCAGCCGTAAAGGTTATGTTACCGTTACGCCGCTTTTGTACGATAAAACGGCTTATGCAGTGTTGAGAAAATATGAAAAAACGGTATTTTGATGAATAAGACTGTGATCATAGGCGGAGGCGCGGCGGGAATGATGGCCGCCGTTTTTTCGGCCGAAAAGGGCAATCAGACCGTATTGCTTGAAAAAAACGAAAAACTTGGAAAAAAGATATACATAACGGGAAAAGGACGCTGTAATCTCACGAACGACTGCGGAACGGAGGAGTTTATTGAAAACGTGGTATCCAATCCGAAATTCCTTTTGGGAACAGTCAACGCCTTTCCTCCGCAGAAAACGCAGGAATTTTTTGAAAACTGCGGACTTCGGTTGAAAACGGAAAGGGGAAACCGCGTATATCCGCTCAGCGACAAGGCGAGCGACGTTACAAAATACCTGACCAAGGCGATGATTGAGAGGGGCGTTGAGATCCGTCTGAACGAAAAAGCTGAGTCTGTTCTGCAAAGAGGCGGAAAGGTCGATGCAGTCGTTACGGATAAAGGCAAAATCGACTGCGATTCCGTTATCGTGTGCACGGGCGGCATTTCTTATCCGTCCACGGGTTCCACGGGGGACGGATACCGTTTTGCCGAAAGCGCGGGACATAAGATCGTAGAGCCGCGACCCGCTTTGGTCGGGATAGAAACGAAAGAAAATTTTCTTTCTCTGCAAGGGCTTTCGCTTAAAAACATACGTCTTACGGCGTTATACGGCAAGAAAATACTGTTTTCCGATATAGGGGAAATGCTCTTCACTCATTTCGGCGTATCGGGCCCGCTGGCGTTAAGCGTTTCTTCGCTTATAAACAGAAAGAATCCCGAAGACGTGCGGCTCTCTCTCGATCTGAAACCCGGGCTTACGGACGATCAGCTGAAAAATCGTATAGAACGAGATTTCGCGGAAATGAAAGGTAAGAACGCGGCAAACGCGCTCGTTAAGCTTATGCCCGCCAGACTGATCGGTGCCGTTTTGGGCGCGGCGGGTATTGACGCGAGAAAAAAAACGGCCGATTTTTCAAAAACGGATATGCTGGAATTGATAAACGCAGTCAAGCGTTTTCGGATTTCCGTAAAGGGCTTGCGTCCCGTTGCGGAGGCAGTCGTTACTTCGGGCGGCGTCTGCGTGAAGGACGTCAATCCGAAAACCATGGAAAGCAAGCTGGTGAAAGGGCTTTTTTTTGCGGGGGAAGTGCTCGATTTAGACGCGTTTACAGGCGGTTTCAATCTTCAGATCGCCTTTATGACGGGATATACAGCGGGGAAAAACGCATAAGATAAAAGGAGATAACATGAAACAAATCAATATAGCTCTCGACGGGCCTTCGGGCAGCGGGAAAAGTACGATCGCGAAACAACTTTCCAGAAAACTGGACATTTTGTACCTCGACACGGGCGCGATGTATCGGGCGGCTGCCTGCAAGGCTTTGGCTCTCGGCATCGATACGCTCGACGAAAAAGGCGTGCAGTCGTTTATCGGCGATATAGATTTGAAAATCGTATATCGAAACGGCGCCCAGCATACTTATCTCGACGGGGCGGACGTTTCGGAACGCATTCGGGAGCCTGAAGTTTCCATGGCCGCTTCCAACATTTCGTCGCTCCGTTGCGTAAGAATGAAAATGGTCGCGATGCAGAGGGATATCGCGAAGTCGATGTCCTGCGTCTTGGACGGGCGCGATATCGGTTCTTTCGTGCTGCCCGATGCAAGATATAAGTTTTATGTTACCGCGGATGCAAAAGTCCGCACGCTCCGTCGTCAGAAAGAACTGAGAGCGAAAGGTTTCGACGTCGGTTTTGAACAACTTCTGCAGGAAATCGAACAACGCGATTATAACGACAGGCATCGCGATTTTGCTCCTCTCGTGCAGGCGGAGGACGCCGTTCTGATCGACACCTCCGATCTTTCCGTCGAAGAGGTCGTCAATAAAATCTTATCGTATATCGAAAGGGATTAAAATGCACAATCAATTTTATGTAAGATCTTGTTATTTTTTGTTTTCCTTGATTTTTCCCTCAAAAGTGTATCAAAGGGAAAATTTTCCCCGGGGAAAAGCTTTGATCGTCGCCAATCACTATTCGGCTTTCGACCCCGCGTTTATGTATAAGTTCACGAAACGGGACTTGTTTTTTCTCTGTAAAAAAGAAGCGATGGAAAAGAAACTGCCGAGAAAACTTCTGGCGGAGGCCGGCGCTATCGCTATCGACCGCGAAACAAACGATATGCGCGCGATGATGAACGCGATAAAAGTTCTGAAAGAGGGTAAGAAACTGGTGGTTTTTCCCGAGGGAACGAGAAATAAGACGGGGGACGAATTGCAGGAACTGAAAGGCGGCGCGGGCGTGTTTGCCGTGAAAACGAAATCGCCCGTCGTGCCGGTTATGTTTCTTAAAAAACCGAAAGCGTTTCGTCGCACCTATTATATCGTAGGCGAACCGTTCGAACTCAGCGAGTTTTACGATAAAAAGCTTGTAAAAGAAGATTACGACAAGATCGACGCGGTCATACGCGAAAAAATGATTTTTACGCGCGAAAAATTAAAGGAATTGCGTGCTGAAAAGGGTAAAAAATGCAGATCGTAACTACAAAATACGGAGGATTTTGTTTCGGCGTGAAGCGTGCGGTCGACCATGCCATGTCCATGGATGGCGACGGCAATTACGTTTTGGGCGAAATAATTCACAACGAACACGTAGTGGAAGAGCTGCAGCGTAAGGGTGTGAAGACTGTGAACGATATCGAGGAGGTTCCCGACGGCGCCGTTCTGCTGATCAGAACGCATGGGGAGGCCGAGAAAATTTTCCGCCGTGCCGCGGAAAAGGATCTGCGTGTTACCGACTGTACCTGTCCGTTCGTAAAAGACATTCAGAATATCGTAAAAAAACATCATTCGGAAGGGTATGCCGTCGTAATTATCGGAAATAAAGAACACCCGGAAGTCAAGGGGATCAACGGTTGGTGCGGCGACAGCGCATTTATTACCGACAAACCCTTCGATATTTCCGAAATAGACGCGGAAAAGGTCTGTATAGTGGTTCAAACGACCTTTTCTATGGAAAAATTTGACGAAATTTTAAAAAATATTCGTAAAGACTGCCCTAAAATAGTTGAGATTTTTAAAACTATTTGCTATACTACTATCAAACGGCAAGAAGAAGCCGAGTCTATTTCTGCGGAATGTGATGCGGTTATCGTGTTAGGCGGCAAAAAAAGCAATAATACCGATAAGTTATACGATATTTGCGCTAAGAATTGCAAGAATGTTTTCAGAGTTTCTTCGCCCGTGGAATTGGACTATAAAGAAATAAAAAAGTTTGAAAAGGTAGGGATTGTAGTCGGAGCGTCCACTCCGTCGGCTCAATCCAGGGAGGTTATCTCGAATATGGAGAATGCAGAAGTTAAAACATCGTTGGGCGAAGAA
>ERZ506969.214-NODE-214-length-16716-cov-4.72715_pt1 | contig 16716 bp, 16 predicted proteins | sample MGYA00512891_ERZ506969 | MGnify/ENA metagenome assembly ERZ506969
CGATCTACGGGGGAACGGAAAAAATTCGCCGATTCCGCCGATTTTTTCCGAAAGAAAAGAAAAAGGACCGTTTTGGTCCTTTTGTCTGCGTTTACCGCACGCTGATTCCGCTCGGCGTAAAGATGAATACGTTGTTTTCCAGTTCGTACACGCCGCCGTCGAGAGCGTACACCGCGCCGCTCAGCATGTCGAGCACGCGGTAGCCCGTATTTACCGAAAGTTCGTTGAGATATACGATGGCCTGCCTGCCCTTTTTCAGCGTGGAGATGATGTTTTCCACGTCCTGAAAAGACTTGGGGTGAAACACCGTCAGCGGTCCGTTCTGCCGCGGCGTGTCGCTCGTTTGCCCTGCGGTGAAGTCCTCGAAAGAAATGCGGCGGCTCCTGTCGTTGTCCACGCCGTTTCTCCTGTCTTTTCCGAAAAAGTCGAACAGACCCATTTTATCTCCTCAAACCGTATAATTTCTCTTGCCGAATATCAGCGAACCGATGCGGATCATATTGCTCCCGTTCGCTATGGCCGTCTTGTAGTCGCCGCTCATGCCCATGGAAAGGTGCTCGAACGGCGCGCCGTTTTTCCTCATTATATCATAAAATTCCCGCATTTGCAAACACAAATCCGCAAGGCGGCTCTCTTCCGCGCCGAGGGGGAGCATGGCCATCAGTCCCTTCAAACGCAAATTTTTGTGCGAAAGCAGCCTTTCGCATGCGGCGAGGCAGTCTTCGGGCGCATAGCCGGACTTGCTTTCCTCCCTGCCGATATTGATCTCCGCGAGGATATCGCTCGCTACGCCTTTCTTTCGGGAAAGGCGGTCTATCTCCGCGGCCAGTTCGTCGCGGTCCACCGACTGGATGAGCGTCGCCTTGCCGACGAGGTATTTTACCTTGTTGGTCTGCAGATGTCCGATAAACTGATAGTCCCTGCAGCGCACGAGGGGAAATTTTTCGTTGAATTCCTGCACTCTGTTTTCCGCCGCCGCCGTCAGACCGGCGTCATAGGCGCGGTTGATGTCGTCGGCGCTCATGGTTTTGCTCGCGCCCACGAGCTTTATCTTTTCGCCGAGATTGTTGCCCTTCGCCGTTTCTTCGAGCAGGGCGCGGAGCGCTTGCCCGTTCATAGTTCTTTTATAAGATCGTCCATGGTGTAAAAACCGCTCTTTCTGCCCGCCATGAACATTGCGGCTTTCACCGCGCCGTCCGCGAACACTTCGCGGCTGGCCGCCGAATGCGAAAGCGTTACCGTTTCGTTGGGACCGGCGAAGATGACTTCGTGTTCACCCACGACGTTGCCGCCGCGGAGCGCGTGTATGCCGATCTCTTTTTCGTTGCGCTTGCCGACCTTGCCCTCGCGTCCGTACACGTAGAACTTGTCGGGCGCGACCTCTTTCACGGCGTCCGCCAGCATGAGCGCTGTGCCGGAAGGTGCGTCCACCTTCTGGTTGTGGTGCATTTCCACGATCTCTACGTCGAAAGAGGGAAGGGTTTTCGCCGCTTTTTTGCACAGATCGATGAGGAGGTTCACGCCTACGGACATGTTTGCGGAACGGAATATGGCGGAGCTTTCGGAAGCTGCGTCTATCCTTTTCAGCTGTTCGGGGGTATAGCCCGTAGCGCAGAGCACCGCGGGAACGCCCGTCTTCGCGGTATAGGCGAGCAGGTTGTCGAGATTGAGCGGGGAGGAAAAGTCGATCACGACGTCCGCGCTTTCCTTCACGCCCGCAAAATCTTTATATACGGGATACGAGAGGTCGGAGGAAGCCGCGTTCAGATCGACGCCCGCCGCTATTTCTATGCCGTTTGCCTCCGCCGTCCTGCAGACCGCCCGGCCCATTCTGCCGAGCGCGCCCGAAATGATGATTTTCATGTCATTGCTCCTTTATTGTGAAACCGAAGTCTTTCAGCGTTTTTATCATGTCCGCGCGGTGCCCGTCCTCGAGCACGGTCAGAGGCGGACGAACGTACGGCGTGCCGAAACCGATAAGGGAGGCCGCCGTTTTCACGGGGATCGGGTTGACCTCCGTAAACATTGCGTCTATCAGGGGGAGAAGGCGCTCCTGCAAGGCGATCGCCTTATCGTTTTCGCCCGCGAAATACAGCCGAGCCACGTCGCCGACTTCTTTGGGGGCGATATTGGAGGCGACGGATATAAGCCCCGAACTGCCGATGGATAACATGGCGAGGTTCAGGTTGTCGTCGCCGCTGTAAAGGGCGCACTTTCCGCGTATGAGCCGCGCGGTCTCGCAGATCTGCTCCATGTTGCCGCACGCTTCCTTGATGCCGTACATGTTGGGGATATCCGCTATCCTTTCCATCGTGCGGGGAAGTATGTTCACGCCTGTGCGCGCGGGCACGTTGTAGCAGAGCACGGGGATATTTACCGCCGAGCACACGTCCTCGTAATACTTCACCAGGCCGTTCTGCGTGCATTTGTTGTAATAGGGCGTTACCACGAGCAGGCCGTCCGCGCCGATGCTTTCCGCGTATCTGCTCTTTTCCACCGCCTTTCTCGTGCAGTTGCTGCCCGTGCCGAGTATCGCTTTCACGCGCCCCGCAATCTTCTTTAAGGCAAATTCGGCTACGTCCGCGTATTCCTCGTCGGTGAGCGTGGCGGCTTCGCCCGTCGTGCCGAGCACCACGAGGGAATCTATCCCGCTTTCGATCTGGTATTCGATCAGTCTTTCCAGCGCGGGGAAATCCACGCCGTCTTCGGTGAACGGCGTGATCAGCGCCGTGCCCGTACCTTTATACAAAACTTTCATTTTTTATTTGATAAGCCCCATTTCGAGAACTTTTTCCGCGATTTCCACGGCGTTGGTCGCCGCGCCCTTTCTGATGTTGTCCGCGACCACCCATAAATTGACGCCGCTTTCCACGGTATCGTCCTTTCTGATCCTGCCGACGAATACCTCGTCCTTGTTTTCCGCGGTGAGGGCCATCGGGTAGACGTTGTTTTTCACGTCGTCCTGCACGATCACGCCGGGCGCGTTTTCAAGCACCTTTCTGACTTCTTCGACAGTGCAGGGTTTGTAAAATTCCACGTTGATCGCTTCGCTGTGGCCGAAATACACGGGCACGCGCACCGTCGTGGCGGTAATTTTGATATTCTGATCGCCGAGTATCTTTTTGGTTTCGAAAATCATTTTGTCTTCCTCGCGGGTATAGCCGTTGTCGAGGAACACGTCGATATGGGGAATGCAGTTGCCGAAGATCGGGTAGGGGAATTTCTGCGGCGCCTCGCCGTTAATGCCGTTTTTCAAATCGTTATAGCCCTTTACGCCCGCGCCCGAAACCGCCTGATAGGTGGAATACACTACGCGCTTTATTTTAAAAGCGTCGTGCAGGGGGTTCAAAGCCACCACCGCCTGAATGGTGGAACAGTTGGGGTTGGCGATGATGTTCTTATGCCATCTGATGTCCTCGGCGTTGCATTCCGGCACGACGAGGGGGACGTTTTCGTCCCTTCTCCAGGCGTTGGAGTTGTCTATCACCAGCGTGCCGTGCTTCGCAAACACGGGGGCGAACTGCTTGGACGTTTCGCCGCCCGCCGAAAAGAGGGCGATGTCTATCTTTTTATCGACTATGTTTTCCTCTTTGAGTTCGATCACGGTGTGCTTTTTGCCCATAAAATCTATTTCCTTTCCCGCGCTCTTTGCGGAGGCGTAGAGGTAATAATTTTCCACGGGCAGTTTGCGTTCGGTGAGAACTTCGAGGAACTTGCTGCCGACCATTCCCGTCGCGCCGACGACGGCTACGTTGATTTTTCTCATGATATTCACTCCTTTGCAGAAAAATATATAAAATCCGTTTAAATTAAAGATATATTATCATTGCGCAAGAAAAAAGTAAAGTTTTTTTTCGGTACTATATCGTTTTTATTTGAAAATATTTTAAATTTAGTATAAAATAGGTACCAGTTGAAATTCAAAGGAAGATCCTTTGCAAGGAGAAAGAAATGGCTGAAAAGAAAAAAGGCGGATTTATAAACAGGCTGATCATGGGGACGGAAAAGTCGGAAGGCTACGCCCGCTCCACGCTGCCCAGCAACCGCTGGGAACTGTTCTGGGATATTTTCAAGGGCAGGTTCGGCAAACTGTTTTTCATAAACATACTCGTGCTGCTGTTCTGTCTGCTGGTGGCGTTTTTGATGCTGATCCTGAACAACGCGATGTCGCTTTACGGTTCGGAAAGCGGCTTTTCGCAGAATATCGGCATCGGCTATCCCGCGATTCCCGATATGTCGGGACTGGTCGAACAGATCGACCTCGTGGTCAAGCAGCAGCTCTATCTCGCCCTGCCCATCTGTTTGATGGTCGCGGCCGTGGGCATCTCCGGCGGCGCATACGTCATCAGAAACATGGTCTGGACGGAGGGTATTTTCGTTGCGAACGACTTCTGGAAAGGCGTGAAACAGAACTATTTCGTGGTGATGTTCACCCTTCTCATCTTCTCGCTCATATTCTATCTGGTGCAGATATCGATAGGCTACGCGAACCTGCTCATAGCCACGGGCGCGGGCAGCAAGGTGTGGCTCACCATAGGCAAAGGATTTTCCTACGCTTTTCTGGCATTTTCGTTTATTTGCGCAGCGTGGATGATCACGATGGGCGTAACTTACGATCTGAAATTCCGCCAGCTCATCAAAAACGCGGTGATCTTTTCGTTCGCCCTTTTGCCGATGAATATATTCTTCCTCTTTTTGGGGGCGATACCCTTCCTGCTGTTCCTCTTCGGGGGGATCGGCACGATGATCGGCGTCATTTTGTGCGCCCTGCTCGGCTTTTCCTGGTTCCTGCTCATCTGGACGGATTACAGCCAGTGGGCTTTCGATAAGTTCATCAACGACAGGGTGCCCGGCGCGCAGAAAAACAGGGGTATTTACGAAAAGGTCAGCAAAGACGACGCGGAGGCCATCAAAAAGTACCGCGAACAGCTGGCGCAGTCTTCGAGGACGGTGCTCACGCGCCGCCCGATCAAGCCGATCACCGACGACGAACTGCAGCTTGCGGAACTTCCGCAGTCTTACAGCCGCGCGGATCTGCAGCGCCTGCAGGAAAGCAGGGAGGCGCTGTACCGCGACAACGAGGAATATATAGCGGCGCATAAGGACGATCCGCAATACCAGCCGACCGAGGAAGAAAAGCAGTTCGAGGCCGAGCGCGAGGCGCGCAAGGAGCAGGCCCGCAAGGAACTCGAAGCGAGCATGAAAAAGGAACTCAAAAAGAAAAAGAAGAAAGAAGACAAATAAATGCTGAACGATTTTTCCGTGATGGCGCCCTACTACGAACGGCTTATGTCCGGCGTGAGCGCGGAGTGGGCGGCAAAGGTGGTGCGCGAGGTCGGGCGTTTCGCGCCCAATCCCCGTGGTGCCGACGCCGGCTGCGGTACGGGCAGCGTTACCCGCGCCCTTGCCTCGGCGGGATTTTCGGTCGTCGGTTTCGATCCCTCGGCGGGCATGCTGAACGAGGCTGCCGCCCTCGGCGGCGCGGAATACGTGCTCGGCGGGCTTAAAGAGGTGGGGCGGCTCCGTAACCTCGGGTTCGTTACGGCGGTGAACGACGTGATCAATTATATCCGCCCGCAAAACCTTGTGAAAAACTTCGCCGCGGTGTACGCCGCGCTCGATAAAAAGGGCGTGTTTTTGTTCGACGTTTCCTCCGAATACAAGCTTCGCAGCGTGCTGGGGGAGAACCTGTTCGGGGAGGACGGCGAAGATTTCAGCTACATGTGGTTCAATACGCAGAAGAAAGACGGGGTCCTGATGGAGCTCGTCTATTTCCTCAAAGAGGGGGATAAATACCGCCGTGAAGAGGAAAGCTTTTTTGAATACGCGCACAAGGCGGAGGACGTCGCCGCGGCGCTGAAAACGGCGGGTTTTTCCCGCGTGTCGGTGTCGGGCAGGAAAAAACGCCCCGCGCCGGACGACGAACGGCTGTATTTCAGGGCGTTCAAGTGAGGAGTATATGGAGATAAATACGATCGACTTTTTGTTCCAGCTGGCGGTGCTGTTGTTTTCCGCGAAGATGCTGGGCATGCTCATGCGCAGGATCGGACTGCCGCAGGTGCTCGGCTTTATCCTCGCGGGACTTTTGATCGGCCCCGCCATCTGGGGGCTTTTCATCGACATAAAGCCGAACTGGATTTTTCCCTTGCAGGAAAACGCAACGCTCAAGGTGTTTGCCGAAGTCGGCGTGGTGTTCGTCATGTTCACCGCGGGGCTGGAAACGGATCTTAAAGAGATCAAGAACACGGGGCTCGTGTCCTTTCTCATCGCGCTCGGCGGCGTGATACTGCCCCTCGGGCTCGGTTTCGCGGTTTCGATGGCCTTTCTCGGAACGGAAAACCTGTTGAGCTGTCTGTTCGTGGGCGTCATCATGACGGCGACCAGCGTGGGCATCACGGTGGAAACGCTCCGCGAGCTGGGCAAGCTCAAAACCAAGGTCGGCACCATCGTGATGTCGGCCGCCATTATCGACGACGTGCTCGGGCTCGTCGTGCTGACCATCGCGCTCAGTCTGAACGGCGCTTCGGCCGATTCCTCGCCCGTGCTCGCGCTTATCAACCCGAACGGGCTTCCCGTCGTTTCCATTCTGTGGATGTTCGCCTTCTTCGTCGTCGCGATCGGGTTGGGGATTTTGCTGATAAAGATATTCAAAAATCTCGAAAAGAAACACCCGCACACGCGCAGGATACCCATTTTATCCCTCGTCGTCTGCTTTTTATACGCTTATATGGCGGAGCGGGTGTTCGGCGTGGCGGACATCACGGGCGCCTATATCGCCGGCGTGCTGCTCTCGGTCAACCATAATTCCGCGGCGTACGTGGACAGGCGCGTTACCATCAATTCATATATGATATTCGCGCCGATTTTCTTTGCGAGCATAGGCATCAAGATCAGTTTCGACGGAATGACGCTGCACATGCTGTGGTTCGGGCTGGCGTTCGTCGCCACGGCGATTCTGGGCAAGATCGTTGGTTGCGGCGGCATAGCGAAAGCCGCGCGTTTCGGCTGGAAGGATTCCGCAAAGATAGGGGTGGGCATGATCGCCCGCGGCGAAGTTGCGCTTATCGTAACGGAAAAAGGCATTCTCGGCGGACTGCTCGCGCCCGATTACCGCGTGATCGTGGTCATGCTGGTGCTCGTGAGTTCGGTGCTCGCGCCCATTATTTTGAAACTTTTATATAAAAACGACGGCAATCCGACTTTGATGGACGGCAAGGAAGTGCAGTTCACCGACGTGGCGGCGCCGCAGAACAAAGAAACGGAAAAGGGCGGCGCGCCCGACGGCGGCGCCGCGCAAAGCGGAGTATAAATGAACAGACTTGTCAAAACTTTGATATACGGCGGGGAGATGTCGCTCTGCGTGATGGATACGACCGACCTCGTCAACGACGCGATAGACATACATCGGCTCTCGCCGCTTTCGGCGGCGGCGCTCGGCAGGGTGCTTACGATCGCCTCCTTCATGTCGAGCTGCATGAAAAACGAAACGGACAAGCTCTCCGTTTCCGTCGTGGGCGACGGCGTGGGCGGCACCATCACGGTCAGCGGCAACAGCGCGCTCGATATGCGCGGTTCCATCGACAATCCGCGCGCCGAACTGCCCTTGCGCGCGGACGGCAAGCTGGACGTGGGCGGCTGCGTGGGCAGGAACGGACGGCTGACGGTAGTAAAAAGCCTGGGGCTGAAAGAACCTTATTCGGGGAGCTGCCGCCTCGTCAGCGGAGAGATCGCGGAGGATTTCGCCGCCTACTATCTTTACAGCGAACAGCAGCCCTCCGCCATCGCGCTGGGCGTAAAGATCGGTAAGGATTACCGCTGTATCGGCGCGGGCGGCGTGGTCATACAGGCGTTGCCGGGCGCTTCCGAAAATTCGATTTCGAAAGCCGAAGAGGCGATGAAGCATTTTGCCAACATAAGTTCGCTCATCAAAGAGAAGAGCATAGAGGACATAATAAGCGGATACTTCGGGAAGACCGCTCCGATAGAAGAATATTCTCCGCATTACAAATGCCTTTGCAGCCGCGGATATATCGGCGGCATTTTAAAGACTATGGGGAGGGCGGAACTGGACGACATCGTGAAGGAACAGGGGAAGATCACGGTCAACTGCGAGTTCTGCGAAAAAAATTACGAGTTCACGGAAAAGGACGTGGACGAACTGTTCAAGGGGTAAGGATATGGCCGAAAACGTTGTGCTGAAGTTCGACTCCAGCGCGAAAGCGTACAAAAGACTGGCGGACAAGCGGCTGGATGAAGACGACCTCGAGGGCGCGCTCACGCTTCTGCTCGAAGCGAAGGAGCGCACGAAATACGTGCTCGCCATCTACTTCGATATCGCCGAGATCTATTACGAAATGGGGCTTTACGAGTATTCCCTGCGCTACTGGTTCCGCGCGCTTGACCGCGCGCCCAAATACGACCTCGAGGATATCTACAACGGCCTCGGCGCATGTTACTACAATCTGGGCAACTTCGCGGCCGCGACCTATTACTTTAACCAGCAGTTCCTCGTTTCCAAGGACGGGAGCGTGTTTTTGGAGGACGATATACTCGATTCCATCGCGGGGGCGATGTCGGAACCCGAATTCAAGGTGGTTTATCCGCCCGAGGAGGCCGACTATACCGACCTCATGCGCCGCGCGAAAGCGCACATGCTGCGCGGGGAAAACGCGGAAGCGCGCGCGCTTTACGCCGAAGTTCCCGAAGGCGCGAAGGAATACGATACCGCGCAGCTCGAATCGGCGGTGGCCGCCTTTTTGTCGGGCGACGCGGAAGAGGGCATCAACATCAGCAAAAAGGTGTTCGCCCGCGACGGCGAAAACGTGTTTGCAATCTGCAATCTTTCCAGCATGTATAAGTACAGAACGCTCTACATGCTGTCCGACATGTATTTTTCCAAGCTGGACGAAAACAAGGCGAAAAACGACGACGAACTTTACAAGATCGCCACGGCGTGCATGGAGCATGCGAAATACGACCGCGCGGCGCGCTGTTTCGAGCGGCTGCTCGCCGACCGCCCCTACGACATGCAGCTCGCTTTTCTCAAGGGGGTTGCGCAGTATAATGCCAGGAATTTCGGGGAGGCGCGGCGGACGTTCGGCCGTATCGTGCGGCTTACCGAAGTCAACCCGCCCGCGGCGTCTTACTTCCGCCGCGCGGACGAGGCGGAGCGAAACGGCGTAAAGAGCTTTCATCCGCTGCCGAATTTTTTCAAGCCCGTGGAGGAGGAAGAAGCGGAAAATACCAAAAAGCTCGCTCTCCTCATCAAGACAAAAAACGACAAGGTGCTCAAAAAACGCATGAAAGAGCGGGATTTCTGGGACCTTATGGACTGGGCGTTCTTTTCGATAGATAAGGAAATCCGCCGCTGCGCCTGCTTTATTCTGGCTGTGGCGGAAACAAAACAGGCGGAAAAGTACCTGCTCGACAAACTGCTCGACCCCGTGCTGAACGACGAGATCAAGGCGTATATCGCGGAGCTTTTCGTGCTGGGCGGTTACGACAAAACGGTGGGCGCGGTTATGTCGAGTGTCTATAAAAAGGTATGTTTTTACCCGCTGAGCGCGGAAGACGACGCCCACGGTTCGCTGTTCACTTCGGCATACGCGCTTTGTTATTCCAAATGCGTGCTGATCGGCGATTACGATATGCGCAAGGTTTACGACGCGGCCAACACCCTGTATTTTCTCACCGACGGCAGCAGGCTTTTCAGAAATCTGGAGGCAAATACCCTCGCCGCGCTCATCTACCTCCGTTCTGAGGTGGAAAAAGTGGTGGCGGTGGAGGACGCCGCGGCGCTGTTCGGGTGCAGGAAGGAAGAACTCATGAAACTCATGGAAGAAACGGAGAACATCTGATGGACGCGAGAGCCGATATAGATAAACTTTTTGAAAAATTTGCGGAAAAGTACGTCCGCGAAAACAAGGGAAAGTTCACCGCGGAGGAGTGGGAGGATAAAATCCCCGAACTTTACGAAAAATTCGGGAAGACGGCGTTCGACGAACTCGGCGGCAAGACGCCCGAAACGTATTTTTCGGCGCTGAACGGCGAGGAACTCGTCGCATTGCTTTCCGAAAGCGCGGAACAAGGTTCGGTTTCCGACTATCTCTGCGAGGCGATCGTCGCCGCGGAGGACAGCGAAAAGCCGCTGATCGCCCTGCTGGGCGATCCTTCGGAAGAAAAGGTGATGTATGCGCTCAACCTGCTCGGCGACAAGGACAGCGCGGCGGCGGTGCCCGCTTATCTCGAACTCGTTACCGACGGTTCGCAGGGCGAACACGTCAGAGAGCTGGCTGCCGAACTGCTCTGCCGCACGCCCGAGCTTTGCAAGGAAAGGCTCCTGCGGCTGTACGGCGACGCGGACGATGGAGAAAAGCTGCTCTTTTGCGACATATTGTCGCGCTGCCGTCCGGACGAAAGGGTGTACGACGTTCTGGAAAGCGCCTTTCTCGAACACCCCGCCGCGCCCGCGCTGTATTCTTCTTTTCTCGCGCGCTACGGCGACGAACGGGCGCTGCCCGCGCTGTACGAGGCGATAGAAAACAAGTCGCTCGATTACGCGGAATTCAGAGAACTGCGGTTCGCCATAGAAACGCTTGGCGGAGAGTACGACAAGCCCCGCGATTTTTCTTCGGACAAAATATATAAAAAACTCAGCGCGGAAAACAGAAAAAAACGAAAATAAACAAAAAGCAAGCGGCGCTTGCTTTTTTAATTTTTAACCGTTTGCCGAAACGCCGTGTCGGCTTTACGCGATTATCGGAAAATAAAAATAATAATATATTATAACAACACAAGAAGATAACAATAACGCGGCATAAAGTTTACATGTTATATTACAAATGAACCGTTTGTTTATGCGGTAAGAAAGTAAGATCGGGTCGGAACGCCGCGATTTTGCGACGACAATATTCGGTCGGTCAAGGGGAGCGGAAATGAAAAAGATCGTGATTATGCTCGTGTGTGCTGCGTTTTTGCTGAGCGGATGCGGTAAAAAAGAAAACGAAGTAGAGCCGCCGTCGGATACGGGGAAAAGTTATGTGGAATTCGTGCAGACGGATTACGCCGTAGGCGTTGATGCGGAGATACAGCTTACGTTGAACAGCGAAAACGCGGAAAGCATAACCTTTGTTTCGTCTTTACCGGAGATTGCCTCGGTTTCGCCAAACGGCGTGGTGAGTGGGCTTAAACTGGGTAGAACCGAGATTACGGCTACCGCAGTTTCCACAGGGAAGGGAGGCGAACGGCTTTCCGCAAAGTGCAGCGTATTTGTCAACCCCGGCGAATACGAAAAGCTGGACGGCGAGGAACCGCTCGTCAAGTGGCTCGGCAGAACGTTCGTATCCGAAAATGCTGTCAATTGCTATAACACGGCAAGCGGATTCGAGGCAGACTTTTACGGTACGGAATTCTGCGCGCAGATCCTGGCGGCAGGCAATAAAAAAACGCCGCGGATTTGCGTATTGATCGACGACGAAATTTCTCCCGAAAAACGGATAATAGATCTGACGCAGACTAATGTCGAAAAGGAATATGTTCTGGCGGAAAATCTTTCCATGGGACAGCATAAAATCCGCGTGTATAAGCTCACCGAACCCTATACGACTTCGCTTGCGTTTACTTCTTTGAAAACGGACGGCTACTTTCTGAACCGTCCATTAGACAAACCGCTGAAAATCGAAGTGTACGGAGATTCCATCACGACCGGGCATAAAAATATGCGTACGACGCCTGCGGAACCCGCCGATTCGACAGATAATATCCAGAACGGTTGCTTGACTTACGCATGGCTTGCGGCAGAGGAACTGAATGCGGAAATCAACGTAATGGCGCGCACGGGGATCGGAATGTATTCGGCGTGGGGCAGTTCTTACGTATTGCGGGATAACTGGAAAAAAACGTATCTTTCCGAATATGATTATCTGCATACGCCGTTGCGGAATCCCGAATGGGATTTTACGTCTTACGTGCCCGATGTCGTTTTGATCAATATCGGCACAAACGATTACTGGTATCAAAAAGACGTGGAACTCTATAAGTCGGAATTGAAAAAGTTTACCGACGAATTGTTCTCGTTGTACGGAGCCGACACCAAGATCGTCTATCTTGGCGGCATGATGATTGCGGAAAACATTCCCGCAATGAAGGCGGTGGCGGACCTGTATGAAGAAAACGTAACGGTATTGCGGTTGCCTGCTTCGGAAGCGTCGCACCCGCGCAAGGCCGATAATGTCAAAGCGGGGCAAGTTCTCGCGGAATACCTTGAGAAAATAATGTAAATCGCGCTCGCGATCCGAATTTTCGCGCCTGAACGCCGTCGGTTTCCCGGCGGCGTTTCTATAATCGAAAAAAGCGTGTTTGCGGATATATGAAAATCCTCGGCGCGCCTGCCGCGTTTTTTTATGCCCGTTTTTCCGCATAGGGCGGGCGCGCCGCGCATAAATTCTGTATGTGAAAACTTTTATCTACGCGGCGGAAACGACCTTTCTCCTGCTCGGCACAATCATCGGTTCGGGATTTATTTCGGGGCGGGAGATCGTGTCGTTTTTCGGCGGCAACATCTGTTTTTTTGCGTTTTTCGCGGGAGCGCTGTTCTTTTTCACTACCTATCTTCTGCTGCGGCTGGGCGGACGCTACGGCACGTTTGAAGAGAGCAACCGCGCTCTCTTCGGCAGAGCGCATAAAACGGTCGGGTGGGCGACGGCCGTTTGTCTTTTCACCGTGGTCGCGTCTTCGCTCGCCATGACCGATTCCATGATGAATTCGCTGTTCGGCATCGACGGAAGGATCCCCGCGGCCTCGCTGCTTACCCTCGCCGTCGCGTTTATCTCCGCGCGTCGGGGGCTGGACGGGGTAAAAAAACTCAACGCCGTTCTGGTGCCGCTCATGCTCGCGCTGACTACGGTCTTTCTCTTCGTCAAGGGGGATTTCGATTTCGGAGCGCCCGCCTATCCCGCGGAGAGCAACGTTTTTTCCGTCTGCTTTTACGTGGGATTTAACATGTTTCTGTCCGCGGCGGTCATCGTGAGAGCGGGGGACGGAAACAGAAAACACGCCCTGCTGACCGCCGCAATATCGGGCGCGGTTACGGCTGTATTTATCGTGCTCATTTACGGCGCGGTCAATTACGAGGGGATAAACGCCGCCGAGGCCGATCTGCCGCTCGCCGCGCTCTTTTCCTATTCCGCGTTTATGTCCGCCGCTTTCGGCGCCGTGCTGTACGCGGGCGCTCTGACTACGGTGGTCTGTTCCTACTACCCGCTGAGCGAAGCCGTTTCCAGAAAGTCGCGCATGTTTTCCGTTACGCTCGCCGTCGGCGTTTTCCTGTTTTCGCGCATAGGGGTAAAGACCATCGTCGGGGCGGCGTATCCCGCCGCGGGCGTGCTCGGCGCGCTTTATTTTATCTATGCGGCCGTCGTTTCCGCGTATAAAAACAAGCCGTTTGGAAAAATTAAGAATAAGGAAAAAAACAAGGAGAAGGAAAATGCAGAAAAAAAAGAAAAAGATAAAAGTAGCCCGCCTTTCCGACGAGGATTACAATAATTATATCATGTCGCTGAAAGACGAACGCCCGACGAAAGTCATCGTTCCCGACGGAAAAAAGAAGGGCGACGAGTGAAAATCGGCCTAAATTTGCAACCGTAACAAAAAATATCGTCAAATCGTTTGTGTTTTATCGTCAAAACATTTATAATAGACACGTACATTCAACGTACGGAGATGTTACGCCCCGTGCGCTTTCGCGGCGCACGAAAGGAAAAGTATGGTAGAGATCATAGAAGTAAAGACGAGAAAACAGAAACGGTTGTTTACGAACTATCCGCTGGAATTATATAAAGACTGCCCTTATTACGTTCCCCCGCTTTACAGCGAGGAGAAAAATATCCTCAACCCGAAAAAGAACTTCAACCTGGCCAACTGCGACGTGAGGTGTTTCCTCGCTTATAAGGAGGGAAAGCTCGTCGGGCGCGTTGCGGCCGTGGTGCACAACCAGTACAACCGCATGTGGAACAAGAAAGATATCCGCTTTTCGCGGTTCGACGCCGTCGACGACCTCGAAGTGTTCGACGCCCTGCTGAAAACGGTGGAACGCTGCGGCAGGGAACGCGGTCTGGAAAGGATACACGGGCCTTGGGGCTTCAACGATACGGACAGGGAAGGCATGCTGACCTACGGTTTTTCCGAGCGCAGCACCTACAGCACAAATTATTATTACCCGTATTTTGCGGAGAACATGAGAAAGCTCGGCTATGCGGATGAATCGAAATGGGTGGAACGCGGTTTTACCATTCCGGAACGTCCGTACGAGCGGATTCTGCGCATTGCGTCCAAATTGCAAAAGAGGCTCAACGTGGTGGACGTGGCGGAAACCATGCCGATAAAACAGATCGTGAAAAAGTACGGCGCGGCGTTTTTCGATACATATAACGAAGCCTATTCGGGATTGGACGGCTTTACGCCCATTGGAAAAAAGGCCCAGAAAAACGTGCTGAGGAGCTTTGCCACCGTCATCAACACGCGTTATTTCAGCTGTCTTATCAACGAAAAGGGCGAGTGCGCGGGCTTTGCCGTCGTGTTGCCCTCCATCTGCGAGGCGCTCAAAAAGAGCAAGGGCAGGCTGTTTCCGTTCGGCTGGATGGGCGTCGTCAAGTCGATCAAACGTCCCACCGAACTCGAAATGGCGCTTATCGGCATCAAGAACGAGTACAAGCTTTCGGGCATCAATTCCATTTTGATGGTGCGCATGATGTGCAACATCGTGGAGGATGGAATCACCAAGATCGAATCCAATCCCATGTTGGAAACGAATTTCAGCATCCAGCAGAACTGGAAGTTTGCCGAAAACGAGATCATCAAAAGGCGGCAGACCTTTGTCAAAGATATCGAAAAAGCGTAAATTCGTCAAAAAAGTGCTTGTTTCAAGCGCTTTTTTTGTTTATTTTCTTGAAAAAAAACTGAAAAAATTGTATAATAGATTAAATATATATTGAAAAGCAGGTAGAGCATATGAAAAAGACGAGATTAAAAGAGATTTTTGCCTGTCCCGAAACGTTCGCGGATCAGGAGGTCGCCGTCGGAGGCTGGGCGCGCACCATCCGCGACAGCAAGGCTTTCGGTTTTATAGAACTCAACGACGGCACGTTCTTCAAAAGCTGCCAGATCGTTTTCGACCGCAGCAAACTGCCTAATTACGACGAGATCGCAAAGCAGAACGTCGGCGCCTGCCTGTTCGTAACGGGCAAACTCATTTTGACGCCGGACAATAAACAGCCCTTTGAGATAAACGCGGATAAAATAGAGGTGCTCGGCGCGTCCACGCCCGATTATCCTTTGCAGAAAAAACGCCATTCCATGGAGTTTTTACGGGAAATAGCCCACCTGCGCCCGCGCACGAATACGTTCGGAGCGGTGTTCAGAGTGCGCAGCGAGGCGGCTTTCGCCATTCACTCGTTCTTTCACGAACGCGGTTTCGTGTACGTGCACACGCCCATCATCACGGGCAGCGACTGCGAGGGCGCGGGCGCGATGTTTCAGGTAACCACGCTCGATCTGGCGAACGTGCCCAAGGCGGAGGGCAAAGTCGATTATAAAAAGGACTTTTTCGAAAAGCAGGCGAGCCTCACCGTTTCGGGACAGCTCGACGCCGAAACGTACGCCATGGCCTTTTCCGACGTGTACACTTTCGGCCCGACTTTCCGCGCGGAACGCTCCAACACCGTGCGCCACGCCGCGGAATTCTGGATGATAGAGCCCGAAATGGCTTTCTGCGACCTCGCGGGCGACATGGACGTAGCCGAAGCAATGATCAAACATATCATCGCGCACGTCAAAAAGACCTGTCCGGAGGAGCTGGAATTCCTCAATAAATTCGTGGATAACGGCCTTATCGCGCGGCTCGACAACGTGGCGGGCAACGAATTCAAGCGCCTGACGTATACCGAGGCGATAGAAATTCTGGAAAAGGTAAAGGATAAGTTCGAATTTCCCGTGTACTGGGGATGCGACCTGCAGAGCGAGCACGAGCGTTATCTCACCGAGGAGGTGTTCAAAAAACCCGTGTTCCTCACCGATTATCCCAAAGAGATCAAGGCGTTCTACATGCGCCTCAACGACGATAAAAAGACGGTGGCGGCGGTCGATATGCTGGTGCCCGGCATCGGCGAACTGATCGGCGGCAGCCAGAGAGAGGAACGGCTGGACGTTCTGGAAGCGAGAATAGACGAACTCGGCCTCAAAAAGGAAGATTACGGGTTCTACCTCGATTTAAGAAAGTACGGCGGCGTTACGCACGCAGGCTTCGGTTTGGGCTTTGAAAGGCTGGTCATGTACCTCACGGGCATAAGCAATATACGCGACGTGCTGCCTTTCCCGAGAACGGTGGGCAACCTCGAATTTTAAGGAATACGGAAATATGAAGATTTTGGTAGACGCATTCGGCGGCGACAACGCCCCCGGAGAGATCGTGGCGGGCGCGGTCGCCGCGCTCGCGAGGAATAAGGACTTTACGTTGGGACTGACGGGGAAGACCGCGGAAATAGAGCGCGTTCTGTCCGCTTTGACCTACGATAAGAGCCGCGTGGAAATAATAGACGCGCCTTCGGTCATCACCTGCGAGGAAGAACCCGCGCTCGCCGTCAGGCAGAAAGCGGATTCCTCCATGGTGGTTGCGTTCAGGCTGTTGCGGGAAAACGCCGCGGACGCTTTCGTTTCGGCGGG
>ERZ506969.218-NODE-218-length-16554-cov-4.47876_pt1 | contig 16554 bp, 10 predicted proteins | sample MGYA00512891_ERZ506969 | MGnify/ENA metagenome assembly ERZ506969
CGTGTGCTCTTCCGATCTAAAAATTTGTCGAGCGTAATCTCTGCCAACCGTTTCGCCACTGAATTTTTGTTACGCGGATGCAGATCGCCCGCGTCGCCATCGTCTATATTGACGGCAAGAGCAACGTTCTCCATTTCAACGGATACTTTATACTGCGCATCGCGTATCGTCGCATAGCGCAAAGCCGTGTCTTCATTATATCTAGGCAATTCTGCTACGGTAAAGGTCAGCAAATCGTCGGAAAAAGCCGTCCTGTACGAGTTAATGAGCGCTGTAAGTTCTCCTTTATAAAGATCGCATTTCCATCCGTTCGACTCCCCTTGATACCAAACGATACCGCGCAGGACCATATCGGTTAAAGGCGCAATCATGCCGTTATAGCCTAAACTCGGCATAAATACGGAAGAAGTATCGTTTGTATAAACGGCGTCGGCGGCAGCGAGCGTTTCGTAAGCTGCTTGCGGTAACCAGTAACAAAGCAAAGAACTCCCGACAGCAGCCGAAACCAAACCGATGGGAACGTTCAGCACCTTCTGCATTTCAAGGCCGAACAGAAATCCAACCGCCGAAAAGTTTCCTACGGACGAAGGCGCCGCCGTTTGCCAGCTTACGCCTTCATATTCGGAAAGTTCGGTTTCACTTTCCGTTTTCGGTATATTGAAAAGTCTGATGCGGGGATAGTCCGCCGCCGCAATGAAATCCTGATATACCGAAGAACTGTAATTCATTGTCCACGCCATGTTGGATTGTCCGCTGCAGAGAAAGACTTCTCCTACAGCTATATTTTTCAATGTCTTTTTACCGATATCTGTATAAAAGATTAGCTCGTCGCCTTCCGAAGCTTCAAGCGGAGGAAGCCATATGGTGAAAACACCTTCCGTAACAGTACCGTAGTAAGTTTCTCCGTTGAATACCGCGGCGATCTGCCTGCCGTTGGTCGTTCCGCTGAGTTTTATTGCTTTGCGACGTTGTAAGACCATATTGTCTGAAATATATGACGAAGGGCGGATTGCGTCGTTTTCCTCCTGCCAGCCGAACGTGAGCTCCCCCTCGCGCACAACTTTATCGATATTAGTTTCGATTTGATTACTGCCCACGCCGTCTGTTGCCATAATATCCAACCTGCCGCTGCCACCTGAGGCGCGTTGGAACGCATAAGCTTTTTCCTTTGGCGCACCTGGGGTAAAAACAGTGTTTCCGTCTGCGGATACGTCCTTTCTATTCGGATCGGGATCATAAAATAATCCGTATCTACTTACGTCGCCCGTCCATGTTTCTGAAGCGACGTTGAATAATTTGAAATAATTTACGCTTTCCACGTATGGCATACTCTCTTCGATCGCTGCAAAAAGTTCCGTCAGCGACGCCGCGTTGATATCGTCGGCAAAATGCGTATCGTTAAATCCCATTTCCGTAAAAAACACTTTTTTGTGCTTGCCTTCGTTTTTTAAGATAACGTCGTAAATATCTCCGTTCAGCCGTACGAATTCTTCTGCATCGAATTTTTTCTTAGCGTAATAAGGATGCCAAGCCGCCGCCAGAAAATAATCGTCCGCATCCAACGAAGCGTGCGCAGCTTCTTCTTTGCCGTAGAAATAACCGTAATCGCCGCTCGCAATATTATCGTAGATATATTGTAAAAATTGCTTGTTTGTTCCCGTTCCGAGACCGTTCGGTTCAGTCAAGCCGCCCATAATTGTCACGGCCGACGGATTGGATTCTCGTATCCCGCGGCTCGCATAATAAAGCATATCTGTAGATATATCCGCCATTTCCTCAACGGAAGTACGCGGTTCTCCGTTAATCCCTTTCATAAAATCGGGATTATTTAATTCGTTACCGATTTCCCAGTAATCGATTTCGGAAAATTCTTTCGCGAGAGTTTTCCACGAAAGATAGTAATCTTCGAGCCATTTTATATACTCGCTCCCTGCCGCAATATTGCGGGAGGGTTTTCCGGAACGGTTGTTTCCTTCATGAAAACTCGTATGATTCATGCCTATAACACGCATACCATATTTTTCCGTTTCGGCTATCAGTCTGTGCAGTTCTTCAGCCTTTTCGCCGTCTACTGTTTCGGGATTGAGCAACATATCGTCGACATGCATCCATAATCTGATGCTTTTCACACCGAGATTAGCCATCAGCCTGACTTCTCTTTCTAAATCGTAGTCGGAAGCATAATTTCTTTCGGAAATATTGTAACACATGCCGTACAAATAGGCCTGATCCCCTATTCCTTCCGTACGGTAGAGTCCGACCGCGCCGATAATCCTGCTCAAAAGATCAATCTGCGCCTGCGTATACGGACTGAATACGTTTTCTTCTCCGATTGTAACGTGATAGACATATTTTTCGTCGGCAATATCGCTGTGATCGTCAACTGCCGCGCAGGCAATATCAAATATCGAACGTTCGAGCGTTTCAGTATAGAAATACCGCATTTCACCGTCTACTTCCAATGCGGCATATGGGCGCGCGGTGATATAGCGCGTTATCCTTTCTTTTTCCGTTTCCGTGGGAGGATCGCTCAAACTGTATCCCTGCAGCACCGCATTGAATTGATTCATAACCACGCCTTGTTCATACCACTGCGTTTGGCGGATATCGAGTACGGCTTCGGTATTTTTCGTAAGAGGCGCATTACCGATCATATCCGAAGGAATGACAAGCGTTCCGAGCATAACTTCGGGCACGTATTTGGTCAAAGCGGCGAGATCGTCCGCATTGACTTCGGCGCAGAACCGCAGCCCGAAATCCTCTGTCAAACGTATACCTGCGCCGATCGGCCTGAGTTCTAAGAAAACAGCTTTTAAATTAATATCGCCGTTTAAAATAAACTCATGATCGGCTGAATATAGCGTTCCGCCAATGTCCCAACCGACAAACACACTGTCAGTTTTCGTCGGTTCACCAAATATTACTTTCGTTCCGCTTAAATAACGCGAAGCATTTTCCGCGGCGTTCGTTCCTCCGTCCAGTTCATAACTCACTTCAGAGAAAAAGCTGACTGCGAGTTCATCGTCGAATAATTCCGTACTACATGAAAATTCGGGAAGAAGAAAAATATTTGTAGAATAATTCGCCCCGTAAATCACATAGACGAGCGAATCGCCCGCCGGAATATGAAACGTAGCGCCAAGCACATCCTTTGTTCCCTGCGACTTTTCTACAGATATCAACGGCGAAAGCGCTTTAAAATATGTCCGCCCGTTTTCTTCCGTCATTTGATACGGCGCATAATACGATATCCATCCGCTCGCCGTTTCAAAATTCCGATTTGTAACGGTAACTGCGATATTTTCGACTGCATCTATCTTGATGATGAACGAATCTTCCGTTCCGTTCGTCCTGACAAAATTATTGGAAGTGGCGTTGGCATATACCGCCGCGTATTGACCTCCTCCGTTCTTTTTTAACGTCTGCAGCGTTCCTTCCGTGATATTGTCAAAAGGCAGCATGTTATCGAGAGAACCATAATACAGCCCGTAATTCATGCTTTTCTTTAGAATTTTTCCGCCATTGTTATCAGCTACGGCCAAGATCGCATCTAAAGTCGTAAAACTTTCCCCAGACGCAACGGCGGCAAAGTTAGGCAGGATCGCACGCATCGAAGTAATATTCTTTTCGTATGCGCCTGTACACCCGTATTCAAAATAAAAACTTTCCCCCGCTTTCAACGCAAACGTTCCGCCAAAAAAATCCGCGTCTTTTTCTGAATTAATACCGTCATAAAGAGGTTTTTCCCAAAGCCTTTCGAGCGTTCCGTCCGCGCTGCGTTTATATGTTCTAATTTTTATCACATTGTCGGTCTCTAAAATCCCGCTCAACGCTTCATGCTCGACGGTCAATGTCAGATTTACATTTGCAGTTATTTTGAAAGAAATATTTTCCTCCCAGTTGAAACGAATAAGCGGCGTATTGGGGTTGAAATGCGGACCGTAAGGTGCACCGACGAGGCTTTCGGGCTTAGTCCAGTTATTTATTTTCAAAATCGGCGTTTTATCACCGTAATCAAATTCGGTTTCCGAAAATCCTTCCGCGACCGTCGTTCCGGTAACAACGTGTTTTGTTAAAATAACAGAGTAATCATATAAACCACCCCGCGTTACCGAATTTTGACCTTCTGCCACCTTTTCCGCAGTCGCTGCAACCATTTCATTCGAGGTCAAACTTTGAGATGTTTCCGCCGAAACTGATTTTTCCGTCCCAACAAAAAAAGCTGTCATAAACGCACAAATCGCAAATACGGAAAATACACAAATCAACTTTTTACATACTCTCATCTTTTTTCCTCTCAATCATCCCATTCATCCAGCCATTCGCCGCTGTCTTCATTTGAAAATCCGCTGAGCAGAACGATGTCTGCCGCCGTCAAAAATACCTCGGCGGAAGGCGTATCGTATTTACGTTTCATCATTTTCCTTTCTCCTTTTCTTTTTCCGTATAACGATCGGGATAGTTACGGCCGCCGCGATGAGCAGCACCGCGCCCGCGATCGTGCAGTACAGCCATGCGTCGCTTCCCTTGCCGACCTCGTTCATTTCCGCGACCGCCTCGTTATACGCGCGGTTGGCTCCGCCGGCCGTAGTCGCTTTTCCGATGTTTTCCGCCCCGCTTTCATATATTTTTTTCAATTCTTTTTTCGCAAGTATGCTAAATCCCTCTTTTGAAAGGGCAAGATAAAATTCTTTGAGCGCAGCGGCTTTCGCCGTCTTTATCTCTTCCACCTGCGCGGCCTCTTCCTCGATCGTCGGCACGTTTTTCACCGTTTCGAGCACTTTCGCCTTATACGCTTCGAGATCGGTGCCGAATTCTATTGTTTTCAACTCCTCTTTCGCGTTTTCTATGGCGTTTATGATAACAAGCTGGTTATCCGCCGAATACTTGCTCGTATCGAGAGAAAAATAGTACTCGTAAAGCTCTTCTCCGATCTTTTCCGCCCTGTCGCGGAACTCCCCGTAGGCGGAAAAATCGAACCGCAGATCTTCCTTGTATGCCGAAACATCGTAGGAAAATACGGGCAGGAACTTACTGAACGAGCGGCCGACCGAGTCCGTTTTCAGCACAAAAGTCAGTTTGTCGCCCGCTTTCAGGTGAATTTCCTGCGCGATCTCGCCGGCGGATATTTTCGTTGTGTTTTCCGCGGAAGGGAAATCCGCGCTCTTCAATAGCACGTCGTACCTGCCGTCGCTCACGTAAGTTTCCGCCGTGGCCTTATTGGAAAGACTGTCCGCGTTCGCTTCGGGATTGTCTATGGCGAATTTCACGTTTTCCGAAAATGAAAAGGTGAATATCAGCCCGAAATCTTTACTGATGCGTATGAGATTATCGTTGATGTGGGCCGAAGTATAGCCGAGCGCATTGTACGTTTCCTCGCTGCCAAGCCCGTTTTCCGATTTGACGAGTTTAAAATTCAAGGGCGATTCCTTAGTACCGTACTGCAGGTTGAATTCCGCAATTCCTTCCGTACAGAGCGTTCCCTCGCTCCCTGCATTGATCTTTTCCGTAACGGCGAGAACGATGTCCTTGCTCGTCAGTTCGGCCGCCTCCGCCGATACGCGCGGCGCGGTTGCAATGTAAAAACAGAACGCCGCCGCGACGGCGAATACAGGCAATAAAAATTTCTTCATATATTATCCCTCACTCTTCCTCGTAATAACGGACGAAAGCGTCCGCCATGCGGCGCCCGAAATCGCGCAGCTCGCCGGGCATATACGGAGCGTCCCTGTTCCCGAAATAGGGATGTTCGAACGTAAAGGCGAGTTCCGCGCCATGCGCGATAAAAAAGCTCAGCGAATCGGGACGGCTGCCTTTGTTCCAGTGCGTACCGAAAATGATGTTGTCTTTCCGTTTGTATTCGATGGCGGCGCCCGCCGTTTCCCTTTCGAGGATATCGGAAAACCGCCTTTGCGCACCGCTGATGCGTTCGTCCCCTTCGATCAGGCTCATGCGATCGTGAATGCCTCCGTATTTTGCGGGGCTGTGGAGGTCGGCGCCGAAACGTATGCCACGGTTTCCATAGCGCGCGTACAGGGCTTTGGTTACGTTATAAAGGGGCTGCGGAAGGTAATCGCGGTTATGGTCGTGCGGGGCTCGGCTCTTGCCCTGATCGCCGTCCTCCACGCCGTCGAGATCGACGAACGGCACGATATCCAGCGCGAAGTCCCGGCCGATCGCGTTGTCCTTTTCCGTAAGGCGCGAGATCAGACCTTCGAGCGCATACGAAGCCGCAGACTCGCACGCATGATGGCGCGCCGTGATGAGGAACACGTTTTCCGACCGCCTGTTCCCCGTTTCGTACAAAAAAAGGTCGCGCCCGCGCTCCGTTTTACAAAAAAAGCATTTTTTTATAGAAACGCCGCCCGACAGAAATTTTTCGAAATCCTTTTCCGTATAGGGCAGAGAAAAGGAAAAATAAACCTTTTTTCCCTTTTGAAAGGGATATTTGAAGGAGTTTCTCGAAATAAACGTGAGGTTTTTATCGTAAAACCAGTTTTCGCGGTCGAAACTGAGCGCAACGCCCCACGGGCCGATAACGTCGCCGTTTACAAATTGAAAAACATATTCTCCGTCTTCGTCCGTTTCCGCGCCGAAACACCAGTAAAACCACCATTCCGAAGTATCCCGTATTTCCTGTTCGATACTGACGTTTTTTCCGTTTACGGAACGAACGCGGATATTGCCGCCCGCAAAGTTTTTAAAAATGTCGATCATTTTCCGCCCCTTTTATTTTTGATTTTTCGTTGACTTGAACGATCATTTATATTATCATATAAGAAAAGGCCGATTTCCTTAGAAATTCTGCCTAAAAACTTTAAAATTGTGCTATTCGGGGATTTTACGATGGAAAAACTGCTCAACGAGATAAAAAATTATATGGATTTTCTCGAAGAAGACTTCGGTCTGGACATTTCGGTGTGCGACACGCACGAAAAACTCTTTCCGTACATGATGCAGATCGCTCCCTATAATTCGCATAAAAATTTTTACTGCACCTACCTCAAAAAAGAACACAAACTGCAGCGGGAATGTATACGGATGCAGCTCATGGTGCGAGCAAAGCTGAGTTCGGCCGACTTCTTTTCCGGTACCTGCTACACGGGAATGCACGAATATGTGTTCAAGATAGAACACGACAACGAATATCTCGGTTTCGTGAGCGTGAGTTCGCTTTGCGCAAACAGAAAAAAATCGGAACACCGCGTGAAAAGGATAAGCGAAAAATACGGCTTCAAATACGACGAACTGCAAAAACTCTACAATATCACGGTGAAAGACGAAAACAAAAACCCCGCGTATTACGCGAGGCTGATAAAACCTTTGTGCAGACTGGTCGAACTTTTATATATCGTAGTGAACCGCCCCGCGGAAAAGAAAAACGACAATATCATCTTCAACCGCATACTCGCCTATATTCTCGAAAACTACAACACGCAGATCGCCATAGACGACATTGCGGACGCCCTCCATTACAGCCGTTCGTACATAAGCCATCTGTTTTCGGCAAAGCGTAATCAGTCCATCATGTTCCACGTGAACGACCTGCGCATTCAGAAAGCCAAGGAACTTTTGAGAAAGACAGATTTTTCCATTACGGAGATCGCCTATCAGGTGGGCTACAACGATTCCAACTACTTCGCCTCCATATTCAAGAAATACGCGAAGATCACGCCGAGGCAGTACCGCAGGCAGAACGTTACGCCCCAAACACCCGACGCATGAAGTCGGACAGCACCTCCTCCGCACAGACGTAATCCGCAACGCAAACTTCCCCGCCGAAAGAAGAATTTTTATAATAACCGTTCAGGCTGAGGTTGAGAGTATATCCGTTTGCAGGTTTATCCCCGCAGACAACGAAAACGCGCTGTTTCGCAAAGTGCAGGAAGTCGGGGCGGATCTCCGCGTACACCGCGAGCGGATCGTGCAGGGTGATGTCCGCGCCCCGCTTTTCTATCCATTCCGCGGCATACCGCGCGATACGGCGGCCGACGGGGTCTTCCGCGGCGAACAGGATTTTTTGCCGCGCGTTGTTGAGTTTGACCTTTTCCGTTACGTCCGTACCTACGCAGAAGAGCGGCAGGCCGCTTTCAAACACTATCTTCGCGGCGGCGCTGTCGCTTAAAATATTCCACTCCAGCTTGGAATGAAAATAGTTGCCGCCCATGATGATTATTTTTTTCACCTTTTCCATCGCCGCGCGGTCTTTCAGTATCGCACGCGCGATATTCGTGAGCGGCCCTATCCCGACGAGAACGATCTCGTTCGGGTATTTTTTTACCGTTTCCAGCAGAAATTCCACGGCGCTGTCCCCGCCGCGGAAATCTCTTTCGTTATCGGCGGCAAAACCATCCGTTTCTCCGCCGAGCAGGATTTCCCCCTCCCGCGCGCCCTCGAACGGCTGCATGCAGCCCGCGAAGACGGGCGCGTTGATCCCTTTCAGCGAAAGCAGTTTCTTTACCTCCCGCGCGCGCGAAAGCGTATCGCGCATAACGGTGGTAACGCCAGCGAGTTCCGCTTCGGGAGAATTCATCAAAAGGGCGACGGCAAGCGCGTCGTCTATATCGTCGCCGATATCGGTATCGAGAAATATCTTTATCTTTTCCATACGTCCATGATTTTATCATAAATCGGAAAAATGTCAATACTCCGTTGAAATCCCTGCACAAAAACGAATAAACAGAGCATAATTTTCCTGTTTTTACAAAATACGGCGGGGCTTTCCGCCCCGCCGCGCCTTTATTATTTTATCAAGTTCGCATACAGTTTTTCGCCAGGTCCGTATAAAATATACAGGCCCGAAAGCAGGGCGGCGACCGAGAGTACGGCGATCACCGCCAGTCCCAGCCAGGCGTTCACGCCCGCGAGCAGGAAGCCGACCGCGCCGAACGCTATCGCAAGCAAAAGATCTGCGAGCATCGTGAAGATACAGGATTTGGAACGCTTGACGGGAATGGTTTCGTTTTCCCATTCGAGCATGGGAAAGCAAAGATTGATCAGCAGTCCCACGATGCCGAACGTGAAGGACATCGCCGTGCCGAAGACGACCGCGCCGACGATATAAAACGCGTTGAGACCCAGCACCGCGCCGAACGCAACGGTGATGACGAAAGACGGCAGGGTTTCCACCAGCGCATGCACGAGCAGTTTCGCGTTGAGCACGGTCGAGGCGGAAAGGGGCGCGGAACGCAATATCCACAGGTTTTTGCCTTCGAGCGATATGCTGCAGTACGTCGTGGGCGTAATGCCGGAAAAAAAGCTCAGCAATCCGAGCACGAGCGCCGCCTGCATGCCGTATCCCGCCAAACTCGCGCGCAGAGCCGCAAGATCGAAGCCGCCCGTACCGAAAAGCACGACGAACGGCATGACGAGCATGAGGATAGGACCGCAGAGCGTATTCATCGCGTATACGGGGCTGTTGAACAGCCGCTTCAATTCCTTGACGAAAACGGCCTTCAGCTTGCCCGCGGTCTTTTGTTCCCTGAACTTATATTTCGAGCGCGTTCTGTGCGATAAGACGAGCGTGTTGATTTTGGTGAAATTTTTCCCTATGAACAGGCAGGGCAGCGCGAACAGCGCCGCGCTCGCCAGCGAATAGAGCGCGGCGATCCACAGCTTGCCGTAAAGCGCCGCGGCAAACGCCAAGCCCGACGCCATGTTGGCGACGTCCTCCGAGGCTGCGTCCCCCCGAAAGGCGTACGGCGCAATGAACGCCGCCAGAAAAATCGCGACGAACAATACGGTCTGAATGATGTTTTTATGTTTCATTCGCGCCGTGCAGAGCGCGAGCAGCGTGCCTAAAAACACGGCGACGGTGGTCGGCAGCAAGGGCGTGAAGAACATAAGCAGCAATGTCGAAAGGTGCGTTTCCGCAGAAAAGCCGAGGTACGCCGCGCCGAAAAGCCAAAACGGCACCGTGAGCGCGACGACTGCACCGAGGTTGCTCAGATATAAAAAGAGTATTTTGGACAGGGCGATATGCCACGTCTTTACGGGCAGGCTTACCGTCATTTCGTAATCGCGGAAGCCGAAAATCTTGCCGTTCACGTTGGCCACGGAAAAGAAAAACAGCAGGATATTGGAAAGCAGAAAGATGAAAGACATATACAGCGCGCCCTTCTGCTCGTATTGAATTTCTGCAAATGCCGCGGCGAATATCCACGCGTAAAAGAAAATCAGCCCTTCTATCAGCAGAAATAAAAGCGCGACGCCCGCGATCCCGCCGCCGAGCGAAAGAGCCTTGTCCTTCCGCTTGCTGTGCAAAAGTTTATTGATGCCGAAAGAGCCCATGAACTGCATTTTCAGTAAAACGCCGAGTTTATTTTTCATTGTACAGCTCCAGGAAAGTTTCTTCCAGCGATTCGTTGCCGATCACGTCCTGCGTATCGCCGTTGGCGACCAGCCTGCCGCCCTTGATGATGGCAATTTTGTTGCAGAGTTTTTCTGCGACCTCCAAAACGTGCGTGGAAAAGAAGATAGCTCCGCCTTCCGCGCAGATGTCGCGCATGATTTCCTTCATGGAATAGGTCGCCTTGGGATCCAGCCCGACGAAAGGTTCGTCCATCACAAGCAGTTTCGGCTTATGTACGAGCGCGCCGATGATGACGAGTTTCTGTTTCATACCGTGCGAATAGGAAGAAACGATGTCGCCGAGATTGTCCGTAAGTTCAAAGAGCGCGGCGTATTTTATTATAAGTTCGTTGCGCTGCTCTTTGCCCACGCCGTAAATATCGCTGATAAAGTTGAGATACTGTATGCCCGTAAGCTGAGGATACAAATCGGGATTGTCGGGAATGAACGCCATTACCTGTTTGCAGGCGAGCGGTTCCAGCTTTATGGAATGACCGTCCACGAGGATATCCCCCTCCTCGAACGCGAGCACGCCGCACACCGCTTTGAGCGTGGTAGACTTCCCCGCGCCGTTGTGGCCGATAAAGCCGTAAATGTCCCCCGCCTCCACGTCAAGCGTCAGACCGTCCACCGCTTTTTTCGTACCGCCGTAAACTTTTGTAAAGTTTCTGATCTCCAAAACTCCCATACCGAACCTGCCTTTTCATTAATATGGATACGAACACGTTCCCCGCCGTCAGCCCGATCATCACGATATACACCCACAGCATAAAGACGACGACGGCCGTCAAATTCCCGTAAAGGTCGGTGTAAGACGCAAAGTAATGCAGGTACGCCGCGAACCCTATGCTGCCCAATACGGCAATGGCGAGCGTAACGAGCGCCCCCAAAAGCACCGCCCTGAATTTGTTTTTCAGCGGGCAGATGAACATATCCAACGTTATTATTATAGCATATGCCGCGAGAATTACAAGGAAATTCAGCGAAATTTTTTCCGCAAGACTGTCCGCCGCGCCGAAAGAGAGAAAAAAACCGAGTTTTTTGCTCAGAATTATGGCCACTCCCGCAACGAGGAACACAAGGAACACCAGAAAGAGAGCGAGAAAGGCGAACGCCTTGCGCAGCAGGGAATTCTGCCGGCGTTCCGCCCCGTAGATCAAATCGCCGTCCTTCAGCATGTACGAAAAGAGGCGCGAGGAAGAATAGAGCGAAGTCAGTATGAGGATAAAGGTAGCCCCCTTGGAGGCGTCCGAGGCGACGGAAACGATCATTTTCAGCCCCTCGCCCAGTTCCGCGGGCATGTCGGAGAGCAGAAAGCTGACGTCCACGCCGAAAAAGTCGAACGCCATGACGGTGAGCAGGACGAGCGGCACCGCGGACAGCAGAAAGAAAAACGCCCAGCTGCCGGAAATGAGAATGAGATTGCTGTCCTCCACCGTTTTCAATATTTTTTTTATAAAACCGACGATTCGTTTCACAACTACAGTTTACCCGATAATCCCTTGCGTTATGTACGGAGCATATGCCCGAAGGCGTATTTATGTGAAAGCGTTTTTTACCCGCGCCCTTTAAGTTATCCGTAAAACGGGGAAAAATCATACTTCGTAAAGAAAAAAACCCGCGCTTTTGCGCGGGATTTTTTTCAAATCGGTTCTACGTAAATTTTGTTATAGATCTCTTCATACTTGTCTTTGTAAAAGAGGTTGGTCCCGCTCGTCGTAATCGCGGCGGTGCCCGCCGCGACCGAACAGCGGAGCAGTTCCTCCATATCGGCGCCTTTCTCGATCTGCACGCACGCCGACGCGAGCATGGAATCGCCCGCGCCAACCGTGGAATTCACCGCGACGTTCGCGCTCTTGCAGTAAAAGCTTTTTATGCCGTCCGTCAAAATGGCGCCCTCGCTGCCGAGCGATACCATCACCATCTTCACGCCTTTGTTTAAAAGCGCGTAGGACGCTTTCAGAATGTCATACTTGGTGGACAGCGTATCCCCCGCAATATTTTCCAGTTCGCGCAGGTTCGGCTTTACCATGTAAAGATTTTCTTTTACGGCGAATTCCAGATTCGCCTTCTCGGTATCCACCACCTTTTTGACGCTTGCGGGCACGTTTTTCAGCACTTCGCCGTAGAACTCCGCGTTCACGCCCTTCGGAAGGCTGCCGCTCATGACGGCGATATCGCAGTCCTTTGCGAGCACTTTCACGAGATCGATCAGTTCCCGCTGTTTTTCCTCGCTCACCTCGTCGCCCTTGTCGTTGATCTCCGTGAGCATGGAACGCTTGTCGATAATCTTATAATTCACGCGGACGCTGCCCTTGTTCCACACGAACTTATGCGCAACGCCCTCCCGTTCGAGCGTCTGCTCGAACATCTTTCCGTTATTTTCGAACATAAACCCCGTCGCGAACGATTTTTCCTTCAACCGCGCGACGCCCATGGCCACGTTCAAAGCCTTGCCCGAATACGTTTCTACCTTGTTGCTGATACGGTTGAGCATACCCACGTTCAGGTTATCCAGCTCTATCGTACAATCCATGCTGGGATTCGGGCATATTGTCAATATCATGTTACTTCAAAACCTCGTTGAATTTATTTGTCCGCTTTCGCTTCCTTTATGATTTTCTCCTGCGCCGCGTAAGGCACTTCTTCGTAATGGTCGAACTCGCTTTCAAAGCGGCCGCGCCCCTGCGTCATGCTGCGGAGATCCGTGGCGTACCTGCTCATTTCCGCCAGCGGCACTTCGGCGTTGATGACCTGTTTTCCCTCGATGAGATCCATGCCGAGAATCCTGCCGCGGCGCTTGTTCATATCGCCGAGGATATCGCCCATATAGCTTTCGGGCACGATGACCTTTACTTTGTAGATCGGTTCGAGCAGCACGGGCTGCGCTTTCATGCAGGCGTCGTCATAGGCGAGTTTCGCCGCGGAAACAAACGCCACTTCCTTGGAATCGACGGGATGATACTTGCCGTCAAAGAGCGTGCATTTGATGTCGGTCATCGGATATCCCGCCAGAACGCCCTTTTTCACCGCCTCGCGCAGGCCCTTTTCCACCGCGGGAATGAACTGCCGCGGCACCGCGCCGCCGACGACCGCGTCCACGAATTCGAAAACGCCGTCCGCCGCACCCGGTTCGAAACGGATGTTGACCACGCCGTACTGCCCCGCGCCGCCGGATTGTTTCTTGTGCTTGCCCTCGGCTTCCGCCGTGCCCCTGATGGTTTCCTTATAGGCGATGCGCGGTTCGCTGAGAACGACCTCGCAGCCGAATTTCGCTTTCAGTTTCTTGCAAAGGACTTCGAGCTGCGTTTCGCCCTGGCCGCGGATGACCATTTCGCCCGTTTCCTTATCCTTTTCCACTTTGAAAGTAAGGTCCTCCTCGGAAAGCCTGTTCAGCCCCTGGAAGATCTTATCCTCGTCCCCGCTCTTGCCGGCATAGATCGCCATGGTCAGCACGGGTTTGGGGAAACCGATGGGCGGGAACTCAACCTTTCTGCTCTCGTCGCACAGGGTATCGCCCGTATTGGTCGCGTTCAATTTGCTCACGGCGCCGATATCTCCCGCCGAAAGTTCGTCCACGGCCTCCTGCTTTTTGCCTTTCAGTAGGTACAGCTGGTTGATCCGCTCCTTTTCGCCCGTCCGCACGTTCAGCACGCTCATGCCGCTCTTCAGCGTGCCCGAAAAGATGCGGAGCATGTTGAGCTTGCCGACGAAAGGATCGACCGTGGTCTTGAACACCTGCGCAGCAAAGGGCGCGGCCGCGTCGCACGGAATTTCCACACGTTCTCCCGCGGCGTTTTCCGCCGTTTCGGGCGCGGTTTCCTCGGGCGAGGGCATCAAATCCACGATCTCTTCCATGAGATTGATAACGCCCATGTTCTGCGTGGCCGAACCGCCCATCACGGGAATACAGTCGCCCGCCTCGATACCGATCTTTATGCCGGTGATGATGTCGTCGTTCGGCAGCGTACCCTCGTTGAAATACTTGTCGAGAAGTTCTTCGGAATTCTCGGCGGCGGCCTCCACAAGGCCGTTTTTAATGGCCTGCACCCTGCCCGCCATGTCCGCGGGAACGGGGATGGACACTCTGCCGCCCTTGGTGAATTCGTAGGCCTTGCTGGATATAATGGACACATAGCCGTTCATCTTGCCGTTCTGCATTATGGGCGCGTGCATCGTGGCGATGCGCTTGCCGTATTTATCCCTAAACGCTTCCACGGTGGAAACGAAATTCGCGTTTTCCTTGTCGATGCCGTTGATGAAGATGATGAGCGGCTTTTTATGGCGCAGGCAGTAATCCACCATTTTTTCCGCGCCTACGCTCACCGCGCTGTTCGCGTCCGCCACGAGCACCGCGCCCGTCGCCGCGCGCATGGCCTCTTCCGCTTCGCCCTCGAAATCGTAAAAACCCGGCACGTCGATGATGTTGATCTTCGTATCCCGCCACACGGTGTAAGCCACGGAGAGCGAGATGGAAATTTTCTTTGCGATCTCCTGTTCGTCATAGTCCATGACGGTGTTGCCGTCGGACGTTCTGCCCAGACGGTCGATCGATTTGCCGTTGAAAAGCATCGCTTCCGCAAGGGAGGTTTTACCCTCGCCGCTGTGTCCCACGATCGCTATGTTCCTGATGTTCCTTGCCTCGAATTTACTCATGATGTCCCTTTCCTTATCTTGAATTCGGCGGAAGATTTGCCCCCCGTTTTTCTCCGCCTCTTCTATTATATAAGATAACTTTGCGATTTTCAATAGCAAAATTCAAATTTTTTCCTTTTCCCGCAAAAATTTTTTCCGAAAAGAGAAATCCGCCCCGAAAAACGTTTTTCGGGGCGGCGTGAAAACCTTAGGCAAATCATTTGTTTATACGGGGTTTATTTTATATAGAGCGCGCGCATGGCGTTCAGAATGGCGAGCACCGCCACGCCCACGTCCGCAAAGACCGCGAGCCACAGCCCCGTTATGCCGAGCGCGCTCAAAACGAGTATCGCGGCTTTGACCGCCAGGGCGAAAACGATATTCTGCAAAACGATTTTCATCGTCTTTTTAGCGATCCGCCGCGCCTTACCCAACCCGCGCAGATCGTCGTGCATGAGCACCACGTCCGACGCCTCGATCGCGCTGTCGCTCCCGATGGAGCCCATGGAAATGCCTACGTCCGCGCGCATGAGCACGGGCGCGTCGTTGATGCCGTCCCCTACGAAAGCCACCGCCCCGCCGTTTTTATTTTCCCCGATCAGCTCCTCCACCGCTTTCACCTTGTCGGCGGGCAATAGGCCCGCGCGGTATTCGCCTATGCCTATCTTTGCGGCGGTCAGCGCGGCCGCGCGCTCGTTGTCGCCCGTCAGCATAACGGTCTTTCCGCCCGCCTCGCCGATCTCTTTTATGACCTCGCGCGTTTCGTCTTTTATGCGGTCGCCTATCTCTATTCGGCCGACATATCTGCCGTTACGCGCGACATAAACGATCGTATTTTCATCAGTATTTTCCTTAAAATCTATATTTTCCTCCGATAGCAGCTTCGCATTGCCGCAAAGTATTCTTTCGCCTTTCTTTTCAGCAACCAGCCCCCGCCCCGCGCGTTCGGTAACGGCATACCCCCGGTCGGCTTTTCCGCCGTATTTTTTCATGATGGAAAGTGCGATCGGGTGCAGGGAATTTTCTTCGCAGACGGCGGCGAGCGCAAGCACTTCCTCCGCGCGCTCTTCGGGATACACGCCCTTCACCTCGAACTCGCCTTTCGTGAGCGTGCCCGTCTTGTCGAACACGAACGTGCCGACGTTCGCCAGCTTTTCGAGATAGGCGCTGCCCTTGATCAGAATACCGTTTTTAGAGGCCGCGCCAAGCCCGCCGAAAAAGCTCATGGGCACGCTGATGACCAGCGCGCAGGGACAGCTTACGACGAGGAAGTTGAGCGCTCTGCCGCCCCATTCCGCCCAGCCGCCCGTTACGAGCGAGGGCACGAGGAAAAGCAGCGCCGCCAGTCCCACCACGACGGGCGTATAGTATTTTGCGAATTTGGTGATAAAATTTTCCGCCTTCGCCTTTTTACCCGCCACGTTTTCCACAAGGTCGAGTATCCTGCTGACGGTGGAATCGTAGAAATGTTTTTCGCACCTGATACGCAGAACGCCCGCGGTGTTGACCGAGCCGCTGAGCACCGCGTCGCCCGCCTTGCAGGAACGCGGCACCGATTCGCCCGTCAGC
>ERZ506969.228-NODE-228-length-16151-cov-4.80157_pt1 | contig 16151 bp, 14 predicted proteins | sample MGYA00512891_ERZ506969 | MGnify/ENA metagenome assembly ERZ506969
TGCGCGAAAGCGAGGGCGTGGAGGCGGCTTGCGCGTATTTTTACGATATGTGCATCAAAAACAACTACATACAAAAGACCGCTATCGATAAAAATCTCAAATGGGAATACCGGGACGGAAACAATATCCTCGAAATCACCATCAACCTTTCCAAACCTGAAAAGGACAACAAAGAGATCGCAAAACTGCTTACGGTGAAAAAGAGCGACAAGCCCAAATACCCCAAATGCCTGCTCTGCAAGGAAAACGAGGGGTTCGAGGGAAGTCTGTCGCATCCCGCGCGCGAAAACATCCGCACGATCAAACTCGATCTCGCGGGGGAGGACTGGTTCGTGCAGTATTCGCCCTACGCGTATTACGACGAACACTGCATCGCCATTTCCTATAACCACGTGCCGATGAACGTCAACGCCAAGACGGTGAGAAAGCTCGCCGACTTCGTGGACGTCTTTCCCAATTATATGATAGGTTCCAACGCCTCGCTCCCCATCGTGGGCGGTTCCATCCTCAATCACGAACATTTTCAGGGCGGCGTGCATTTAATGCCTATGCATAAGGCGCAGGTGAAATATCCGATGAAAAGCGCAAAATACCCCTCGGTAAAGGTGGGGATCCTCGACTGGTATAACAGCGTGGTGCGCATGCAGTCGGCGGACCGCGAAAGCGTGATCGCCCTGGCCGGCGAGATCGTGGAGGCGTGGAAAAAGTATTCCGACGAGGAAAACGAAATTCTGGCGTTCACGGGCGATACGCCGCACAACGCCTCTTCGCCCATCGTGAGAATGGTGGGGAACGAATACAGCGTGGATCTCATTCTGCGCAACAACCGCACGAGCGAGCGGTATCCCGACGGCATCTTCCACGCGCATCCCGAATACCATAATATCAAGAAAGAGGGGATCGGGCTTATCGAGGCAATGGGATTGTTCATTCTTCCCGGCAGACTGAAAAAACAGCTCGCCATGATCGCGGATATTCTCTGCGGCAGGGAAAAGTACGACGAACAGGCGCTTTCCGATCCCGAAAATTATCTGTACGTACACCGCGCTATGATAAAATCGCTCAAGGAAAAGTTCGGGAGCGGAACTTACGAACAGGCGCACGAAACGGTGATAAGTTACGTGAACGAAACGTGCAGAAACATTCTCGACAACACTGCGGTGTTCAAAAAAGACGAAAAGGGCGTCAGAGGGTTCAAGGGCTTTCTGGCAAGCCTGGATATAACGGAGGTTTAAAATGAACAACATTCTTGTAACGGGCGGCGCGGGCTATATCGGTTCGCATACGCTGGTCGAACTCATTAAAAACGGCTACGATCCCATTGTCGTCGACAACCTTTCCAACAGCAAGATGGAGGCGGTGCGGCGCGTGGAAAAGATCACGGGCAAAAAACTGACCTTTATCAAGGCCGACCTCCTCGACAAGGCCGCGCTCGTGAAGATCTTCACCGATTATAAGTTCGAATCGGTCATAAATTTCGCGGGGTTCAAAGCCGTGGGCGAGTCTGTGGCGAAACCGCTCGAATACTACAACAACAATCTGACGGGCATGCTCAACCTGCTCTTCGTCATGCGGGATTTCGGCGTGAAAAATATCGTTTTCAGCTCCTCGGCGACCGTTTACGGCGATCCCGAAGAAGTCCCCATCAAGGAGAGCGCCAAAACGGGCGGCACAACGAATCCCTACGGCAGCAGCAAGCTCTTTATCGAATATTTCTTAAAAGACCTTTACAAGGCGGACAACAGTTTCAATATCGCCATATTGAGGTATTTCAACCCCGTCGGCGCGCATGAGTCCGGACTTATCGGGGAAGATCCGCGCGGCATACCCAACAATCTCTGTCCGTATATTTCCAAAGTGGCCATCGGCGAGCTGCCCAAGCTCAGAATTTTCGGCGACGACTACGATACGCCCGACGGCACGGGCGTGCGCGACTATATCCATGTGGTCGATCTCGCGCGGGCGCATGTGCTTGCCATCAAAAAGCTGGAAACAAAACCGGGGCTCATCATCGCGAATATCGGCACAGGCGTGGGATACAGCGTGCTCGATATGGTAAAGGCCTTTTCCAAGGCCGTCGGCCGCGACATCCCCTACGAAATTGTGGACCGCCGCCCCGGCGACATCGCCGCCTGTTATGCGGATCCGTCCTATGCCTATGAACTGCTCGGTTTCAAGGCGGAAAAGACGCTCGACGACATGTGCCGCGACAGCTGGAACTGGCAGCAGAAAAATCCGCACGGCTACGAAGAGTAAAATACAAAAATATTGCATGATTTTGAAAAAAGCTTCTTTGCAAAAAGAGGCTTTTTTGTATTTTCGGCGTTTTTATCCCTTTGAAAAATTGCAAATTCAGGGAAAAAGTGTTAAAATAAAGAAAAACGCGGGAGAATTTTATGGGATTCGGTTACGTAAGGGCGTGTGCGGCGACGCCGAAAGTGCGCGTCGCGGACGTCGACTTCAATAAACTCAGTATTTTAAGGGCGGTCAGCGAAGCGCGGGAAAACGGCGCGGCGCTTTTGGTTTTGCCCGAACTCTGTCTTACGGGCTATACCTGCGGCGATCTTTTTTACAGCGACGTACTGCTCGGCGGCGCGCGCCGCGCGCTGGCGGAGATCGCCGCGGCCGCAAAGGAGAGCGACCTTTTGATATTCGTCGGATTGCCGCTGCGGAAGGACGGGCTGATCTACAACTGCGCCGCCGTGTTAAACCGCGGTGAGGTGCTCGCTTTCGTACCGAAAACGTTTGTCCCGAATTATCGGGAATTTTACGAAAAGCGCTATTTTGCCCCCTGTCCCGAAGAAAACGGCTTCGTGTCGTTCGGGGGAAAAGAGGTGCCGTTCGGCAAAAAGCTGGTTTTTCGGGCGCGGGGCTTTGAAGATTTCACCGTATCCGCGGAAATATGCGAGGATTTGTGGGCAGTGAAACCGCCTTCCGCCGACCACGCTCTGGCTGGGGCGAACATCATCGTGAACCTCTCGTGCAGCGATGAAACGGTCGGAAAATCCGAATACCGCCGTCAGCTCGTGTCTTCGCATTCCGCGAGGATCGTCGCGGGCTACGTATATGCGGACGGCGGCGACGGCGAGTCGAGCACGGACATGGTCTTTGCGGGCGACAATCTCATAGCGGAAAACGGAAAAATCCTGCGTTCGGGCACATTGTTTGAAAACAAGGCGCTCTTTGCGGAAATCGACGTCGGATTTATCGCCTACGAGCGGAGCTGTCTGTTCAACCACGGCTACCGCGCGGCCGAAGGCTACCGCTATATCGATTTTTCCTGCGACGACAGCGTTACCGTGCTCACGCGCGAATACCCGAAAACGCCCTTCGTGCCAGCGGATAAAGCCGAACTGTCCTCCCGCGCGGAGCTTATTTTGACCATGCAGGCGGCGGGATTAAAAAAGCGTGTAGAGCACGTGCGCGCAAAGACCGTGGTCATAGGGCTGTCGGGAGGGCTGGACAGCACGTTGGCCCTGCTTGTCGCCGCACGGGCGATGAAATCGCTCGGCCGCGAGCCGAAGGATATTCTCGGCATCACGATGCCCTGTTTCGGCACCACGTCCCGCACGTTCAACAATACGGTAAAACTGGCGCGCGCGCTCAAGATCACGCTGAAAAAGATAGATATCGCAAAAGCCGTTACGCGGCATCTGAAGGATATTTCGCACCCGCTCGATCTCTACGACGCGGCGTACGAAAACGCGCAGGCGCGTGAACGCACGCAGGTCATCATGGACGTGGCGAACTCCACGGGCGGGCTGGTCGTCGGCACGGGGGATCTTTCGGAACTCGCGCTCGGCTGGGCCACGTATAACGGCGATCATATGTCCATGTACGGCGTAAACGCCTCCGTGCCGAAAACGCTGGTGCGCTACCTCGTGGAATACACGGCGGCGAACAGTCCTTCGCGGCTGAAAACGGTGCTTTCGAATATTTTGGAAACGCCCGTCAGCCCCGAACTGCTGCCGGCGGAAAACGGCGAGATAAGCCAGAAGACGGAGGAGCTGGTAGGTCCGTATATACTGCACGACTTTTTCCTTTACTATATGCTGCGCGCGGGGTTTTCGCCGCGCAAGACCTATGCCGTCGCGGTCAAGACTTTCAACGGCGATTTCTCTCCCAAAACGATATATAAATGGCTGGAAACCTTTGTAAAGCGGTTTTTCTCGCAGCAGTTCAAGCGTTCCTGCCTGCCCGACGGCGTGAAGATCGGTTCGGTGTCGCTTTCGCCGCGCGGCGACTGGCGCATGCCGAGCGACGCGCAGGCCGCGCTGTGGCTGAAAGAGCTGGAGGACGTAAAAGAAACGGTAAAATAATATGAAGGAAAGAAATTACGTAAGGGCGGCCGTTACCGAAAAATGCGAACGGAGTGCGGAGGCCGGGCACCCGTGGGTGTACGCGGAAGAGATAATTTCCCTAAGCGGCGCCTATGAGAACGGCGATCTCGTGGACGTAGTGAGCAAAAAGGGCAAATACCTCGGCACGGGATTTATCAACGACCATTCCAAAATCCGCGTTCGCATCATATCGTATAACGCGAACGATACGTTCGACGAGGCGTTTTACAGGCGCCGTATCGAATACGCCTATCAATACCGCAAGACGGTACTTTGCGGCGAAACGGAGGCCTGCCGCCTGATTTTCGGCGAAGCGGATATGTTTCCGGGACTGACCGTGGACAGGTTCGGCAACGTCCTCGTCGCGCAGGTGCTCTCGCTCGGGATCGACAAGATCAAAGGCCTGCTCTTCCGCCTGCTCGTGGAAGTGCTGGAAGCCGACGGCCAGAAGATAGACGGCGTTTACGAGCGCAACGACGTTTCCATCCGCAAGCTCGAGGGACTGGAGGAATATAAGGGGTTTTATCCGCTGGAGGGCAAAACGCCCGATTTCAGCAAGTCGTATATCGTGGAAAACGGCATAAAATACGCGGTGGACTTCGTGGACGGACAGAAGACGGGGTTTTTCCTCGACCAGCGGTTCAACCGCCTGCGCGTGGCAAAACTCGCTGCGGGAAAGGACGTTTTGGATTGTTTCACGCACACGGGATCGTTCGCGCTGAACGCCGCCAAAGGCGGCGCTAAGAGCGTGCTGGCTGCGGATATTTCCGAAACGGCGGTGGAAACGGCGAAAGAAAACGCCCGTTTGAACGGGCTGGAGGATAAGATCGCTTTCGAGGTCGCGGACGTGTTCGACCTGCTCCCCCGCCTGGAGGCGGAGAAGAAGAAATTCGATCTCGTGGTGCTCGATCCGCCTGCGTTCACGAAATCGAGAAAGACGGTGGATTCAGCCATGCGCGGATACAAAGAGATCAATTACCGCGGCATGCGGCTGACGAAGCGGGGCGGATATTTCGCCACCTGTTCCTGTTCGCATTTCGCCACGGAGGAACTCTTCGTGAAGATGCTCAAGGAGGCGGCGCGTCAGGCGGGCGTGCAGCTCAGGCAGATCGAGGGCGCGCAGCAGGCGCCCGATCACCCGATCTTATGGAACGTGCCCGAAACGGATTATCTTAAATTTTTCACTTTTCAGATCGTTTGAAAAACGCCGCAAAAAAATTGCGGCGTTTTTTTGGTTTTTTTTGTAAAAGCTCTTGACAAATCGTTAATTTGTGCTATAATAATAGTAATCATTACTGATAAGGAATTTGCGATGGCTGAAAATATGTCCGAGGGCAAGGGGCGGCGCTCTTATCCGAGAGACGTCGTGATACAGGTCCTCAAAAATTCATACGATCACCCTACGGCGTACACCGTGTACGAACGCGCGAGAGAGATCAAGCCCGATATCAGCAGGGGAACGGTTTACAGAAACTTAAAGCTTTTGACCGACCGCAGCGAAGCCCTGCTTTTGGAAACGGGCGGCGGATTCGCGCATTACGACGGGCATACGGAGGAGCATTCTCATTTCGTGTGCAAAAACTGCGGGGAAATCGCGGATATTTTCGTAAAAGCTCATATACCGAAAGAGCTTTCCGATATGGGATTGGTTGTAACCGAAGCGAGGTGCATCTACTACGGTTACTGCAATAAATGTAGAGAGAAAAACAATTAAAAAGGAGAAAGGATTATGAAAAAATTTGTTTGTTCGGTTTGCGGTTATGTACATGAGGGCGACAGCGCCCCCGATTTTTGCCCCGTCTGCAAGGCGCCTAAGGAAAAGTTCACGGAACAGGGCGATATGACCTGGGCTGCGGAGCACGTCGTCGGCGTTGCGTCGGACGTCGCGGAGGACATCAAAAACGATCTCCGCATGAACTTCAACGGCGAATGTTCCGAAGTCGGCATGTATCTCGCCATGAGCCGCGTCGCTTTCAGGGAAGGGTATCCCGAGATCGGCCTGTATTATGAAAAGGCCGCTTACGAAGAGGCGGAGCACGCCGCGAAATTCGCGGAACTTCTGGGCGAAGTGGTAACTCCCTCCACGAAGAAGAACCTCGAACTGAGGGTTGCGGCGGAAAACGGCGCTACGGCGGGCAAGACCGACCTCGCGAAGAGAGCGAAGGCCGCCAACCTCGACGCCATTCACGACACCGTGCACGAAATGGCGCGCGACGAAGCCCGTCACGGCAAGGCGTTCGAAGGGCTTTTGAAGAGATATTTCAATAAATAAGGAAAAAGGACGGGCGAAAGCTCCGTCCTTTTTTATTTACAGCGCGGACTTTTCGTGATACAATAAAAATATGGAAAAAAAATTCGAGCTGTCCGTCGGCGATATAAAGATCGAGGGCGAAAGAAAACGCGTGAAAAATCTGCACCTGCGCATCACGCAGACGGGCAAGGTGAAAATGAGTGTGCCCGTTTTCGTTTCCGACGCGGAAATAAAAAAATTTGCCGCGGATAAATACGAGTGGCTGAAAAAACATCTTGAAACCGCAAAGACGGAAACTTTCTGGAAATACGACCAGGCGGAGCAAGTTCGCGTTTTCGGACAGACGTACGCGCTGAAATACAACGCGGCAAAGAACGGGATCCGCGGCGGCGACTTTCTGCTGAAAGGTTGTTTCGATCCCGCTGAAACAGCGCTCAAGCGGGAACTGAAAAAACTGCTGCGGGATAAAATCGCCGCGCGCCTGCCCTTCTGGGAGGAGCGGACGGGGTTAAAAGCCTCTTCGTTCGTGATCAGAGACATGACCACGCGCTGGGGTACGTGCAATACGAAAACGCGCCGTCTCTGTTTCAATCTTCAGCTCGTGAAAAAAGCGGAAGAATGCCTCGATTACATCATTGTGCACGAACTGGGGCATATCTTGAACAGATTTCACGATAAAAGGTTTTATAATTACCTGAATTACAATTTCCCCGATTACAAGCGGGTAAAGAAACTGCTTTCGCAACCGTAACAATTTATACGCCGTTTTTCATACAATGAATCAAATGACACGCGGTACATAAGAAAAGGAGGAATTTTTTTATGTCATTTAATTGTTGCAATAACGGCGTTGACAGAAACTGCCCGCGCAGGGAAGTAGTCATCGTTCCGCAGCCTGTAATAGGTCCGATGGGACCAAGAGGCGTAACGGGCGCGGCCGGTCCCGCGGGCGCTACGGGAGCCACGGGGCCTGCCGGTCCGCAGGGACCGATAGGCGCAACCGGACTGCAGGGACCGCAAGGTATCCAGGGGCCTGTCGGCCCGACCGGCGCTACCGGCCCGCAGGGCGCGCAGGGCGTTCAGGGTATACAAGGTCCTACGGGCGCTACCGGCCCCGCAGGCGTAGGTCCCACAGGGGCAACCGGTCCGACCGGTCCGCAGGGTATCCAGGGCATTGCAGGCGCAGTCGGCGCTACAGGCCCGACAGGTCCCACGGGTCCGACGGGTGCGGAAGGCGCGCAAGGGCCCCAGGGTATTCAGGGCGTTGCTGGTGCGGAAGGCGCCACGGGCCCGACGGGGCCGACAGGTCCTACTGGAACGGCTGATGCCGTTACCGCTGGCAATGCCTCGCAATCCGTCACAACGGCTACGCCGATCAATCTCACGCAGCTCGCGGCTTCTCCCGCAAGCACGATGACGGTTTCGAGCAACGCGGTCAACGTACCCGCGGGCACTTACCTCGTAACGTATGCTTTCAGCGGCACTTCGCAGACGGCGGGCGATATCGTCGTTCAGCTGAGGGACAACGACACCGAAGTTTCGGGCGCGACTACCACCGTTTACGGAAATACTTCGCAGAGCGCGAGCGGCGGCAAGACCGTGGTCGTTACGGCGGCTTCGCCTACCACGCTTACGCTGTACAACAACTCCGCGAATACCGTTGACTTTACGAACGTAACGCTGTCCGTACTCAAACTCGTATAAAAAGAAGGCTCGGGGATTTCCCCGGGCCTCTTTTCATTGTCCTTTCCGTTTTCTGAATTCCGCGGGCGTTCTGCCCGTTATTTTTTTGAACTGCACAGAAAAATGGGAGGGTGAGTTGAATCCGCAGTTGATGGCCGTATCCGTTACCGAAAGCCCTTGTTTAAGCATTTTGCCCGCCTGATCCACACGGTAACGGACGAGATATTCGACGGGCGGCATAGACGTATGCCTGCTGAAAATAACGCTCAGATAACTTCTGCCTATGCCGATATGGTCGGCGATGGACTGTACGGTGATGTCTTCGTTGAAATGGTTCTTTATGTACTGAATGGCGGCGTCCGCGTATTCCACGGAAACGCTCTTTAATTTTTGAATGTTATCCTCGTTGCCGGCAAGCAGGCGTGCCATCAGTTCGTAGGCTTTTCCCGTGGCGGCGAGATGTCCCGCAAAGGTGTTTTCGTTCAGGTATTTTTCGATTTCTTTGTAGAAAGCGGTGATTTCGTCGTCCCCGTAATATTTTACGGGAGAAAATTCCGTAAGCCCCGTGCGTTCCGTCAGCTTTTTTGCAGACGCGCCGTCGATGCCGATCCAGTAATAATAGTAAGGATCGTTTTCGTCGGCGTAGTAGGCAAGGAGTACGTTTTTCGGAAGATAAAACAGATCTCCCTTTTTTACGGTGTGCCGTTTGCCGTGTATTTCGTAATACCCTCGTCCGCCCAGAACGTATTGCAACACGTGTTCGCTCTTGAAATACGGCCCCTGTCGGTGCGAGGGATCGGCGTCCTGATAGCCGAAGTTTACTATGTCGAAATTGATGTCGCTCACGGGAAAATATTTGTTGCCCGCAATGATGATCCTGTTTTCCATAAAGCCTCTGCAACTGTGAACAAAATCTAAAGTTTTTATTTACATTACTTATTGTATCACACTTTTTGAAATGATACAATAAAAGCACAAAAAAATCCGATAACGGGAGTAAAAATTATGTTTAAAGTAACTTTTATGGGCGCAGGCAGCACTGTTTTTGCGAAAAACGTTTTAGGCGATTGTATTTTGACGCCGTCTCTCGGCGAATTTGATATCGCTCTTTTCGACATCGATAAAGAACGGCTGGAAGATTCCCGCCTGATGTTAGAGAACATAAACAAAAAATATAACGGCAAAGCGAAGATCGCCTCCTATACCGACAGAATAGAGGCGCTCCGCGGCGCGGACGTCGTGATCAACGCCATACAGGTGGGCGGATACGAACCGTGTACGGTTACGGACTTTGAAGTGCCGAAAAAGTACGGTTTAAGGCAGACGATTGCCGATACGCTCGGTATCGGCGGCATTTTCCGCGCGCTGAGAACGATTCCCGTGCTGGAAGACTTTGCGGAAGATATCCATAAAGTCTGTCCGAACGCGCTCTTTCTGAATTATACGAACCCGATGTGCATGCTCACGGGGTATATGCTGAGATATCTCGATCTGCGCGCCGTCGGCCTTTGCCACAGCGTGCAGGTATGCACGAAAGGCCTGCTCGAAACGCTCGGCATGAACGAATATGTAGGCAACTGTAAATGGGAGATCGCGGGCATCAACCACCAGGCGTGGCTTTTGAAGATCGAAGATAAGGCGGGCAAAGACCTGTATCCCGAGATCAAAAGACGTTCTTTGAGCGGCGAATATACCGAGAAAATGGCATGGGATCTCGTGCGGCACGACATCATGCACCGTTTCGGTTACTATAACACGGAATCGAGCGAGCACACCGCGGAGTACAACCCGTATTACATCAAAGCCCGTTATCCCGAATTGATAGAGCGTTTCAAAATTCCCCTCGACGAATATCCTCGGCGCTGTGTCAACCAGATCGCGGGCTGGAAGGAGCTGCGCGAAAAAGTTACCGCGCATACCGTGGAACACGAGATTAGCCACGAATTCGGCATGCCTATCATCAACGCGTATATCAACGATTCCGCATACAGAATCCACGGCAACGTGCTGAACACGGGGCTGATCACCAATCTGCCCGAAAACGCCTGCGTGGAAGTACCCTGTCTGATAGACGGCAACGGCGTGAATCCGTGTTTTGTCGGCGAACTGCCCGAACAATGCGCGGCCCTCAACAGAACGAACATCAACGTGCAGAATATGACGATAGAGGCGGCAAAACAACGCAAAAAGGAACTCGTCTACATGGCGGCGTATCTCGATCCGCACACTGCGGCGGAGCTTTCGCTCGACGACATCAAAAATCTCTGCGACGATCTGTTCGCCGCCCACAAGGATTGGCTGCCGAAATATAATTAAATCGGTTATAAACGCGGACCGCCCTTCTGCAGGGCGGTCTTCAAAAAAAGCAAGGTATTACCTTGCTTTTTTTCTTGCCTTTGCGGGCGCGTGCTGATATAATAAAAAAAAAGGAGATATTATGACCGATCTGCATTTGCACACCTTTTTTTCCTATGACGGCAGGGAAGAAATGGAAAATTACGTAAAAGCCGCCGTGGGCGCAGGGAAAAAGCGCATAGGTTTCAGCGAGCATTACGACTACAACTGTTTTCTGACGGGCGACGGCACGCCGCTTTGCGATCTCGACCGTTATAAAGCGAAAACGGAAGAGCTGAAAGAAAAATACGCGGGAAAAATAGATATTCTTTTCGGCGTGGAATTCGGTTTCAGCAGGGAAGCCGTGCCGCACTATCGGGAAATGACGGAAAAATACCGTTTCGACTACGTGATCAACAGCGCGCACGTCGTGGGAGAGAAAGATTGTTATTATAACGAATACTGCAGAGGTTTGACGAAGGAACAGGCTTACGGGCGGTATCTCGAAAAGGTGCTTGAAAGCGTGGCGGCCGATTATCCCTATCAGATCGTCGGGCATATAGGCTATCCGTCGCGTTATGCCCCGTTTGGGGACAGGCGCATGCTTTACGCCGACCACGCCGCAATGTTCGATAAAATTCTGAAAGCGATCGTCGCGCGGGGCGTTTGTTTGGAACTCAACACTTCGACAAAATCGGAAACGGAATTTCTGCCCGATAAAAGTATTGCCGAAAGGTATATCGAACTCGGCGGCAGGGAATTCACGTTCGGAAGCGACGCGCACGATTTGAAGCGTTTCGGAGAAAAGGAAGACAAAGTGAAAGCGTTTTTATCCGAAAGGGGAATGGTTTCCCGTTACTTTGTCGGCGGGAAAAAATTTACGGAGGGCGAATGAGGTTCGCCCTCTTTTTTATTTCTGCGCTTTTTTTCATATGGACATGTGTTCATGTGCGGATAAAAACGCGCTGAGCGGAGGAAAATAACGTTTTTACACAATTAAATATACTTCCGTTTAATATCAGTCTAAAATCAATTAAGCGATTAAAGGTGAAAAACTGCATTAAAAAATGTCCGTTTGTACATATAAACACGCTGAAAAGGTATAAAATTTCTCTCTTATCAAAAATTGCGTCGACAAAAGTCAAATATGCGACCGTAATCTGAAGTACGGTATTTTTTCCGTACGGCGCGTCAGAACGGTTTTTTTGATTCGAAAAAAAATAACGAAAGGGCCTCAAAAACGCTTTACTTCTTTACTGTGATAAAGTATAATGAAAGCATAAAGAAAGAGGAAACGGATTTTATGGATAAACGCGATCTGGGCGAAAGAATAGACGAACTTTACGAAATCATTCTGCGGCTGAAGACGAAAGAGGACTGCGCGATGCTTTTCGCCGACCTTTGCACGTATACCGAAGTAGAGCAGATGGCGCAGCGGGCTTTCGCCGCGAAACTGTTTCTCGAAGGATATACCTATAACGCCATCATCGAGGAAACGGAACTGAGTTCGGCAACGCTCAGCCGTATTTCGAGATGCATCAATCACGGCAGCGGCGGCTACGCCAAGTTTGTCGACGCGAAGAAAGGAGATAAATAAAATGCGGTACGAATTCAATAAACTGCGCGCGGAAGAGCGGATCGCTGCAGAGCTTTCCTGCCTGTACACCGACCGCGGCTATAAGGAATATAAAATGAGCGCTTTCGAGGAATATTCCATGTACATGGACAACAAAGATTTTCTGATCAGTCAGAACATCATTACGTTCAGCGGCATGGACGGACGGCTGATGGCGCTCCGCCCCGACGTTACCCTTTCCGTCGTAAAGAACACCAAGGCGGATTTCGGGCATACGGAAAAACTTTTTTATAACGAAAAAGTGTATCGGCTGGAACGGGGCAGCAAAACTTTTAAGGAAGTTTCGCAGATCGGCGTGGAGGTGCTCGGCGACGTGGACAAAGCTACGGAGGCGGAAGTAGTCCTGCTCATTTTAAAAACGCTTTCCGCCGTAGGGGAAAGGAGCGTGCTCGACTTGTCGCATATGGGGTACGTCAACGCGCTTTTGGAAAGTTTTTCCGTCGGAGAGGAGGAAAAACGCGCGCTGTTTGCCTGTCTTAAAGAAAAAAACGCACACGATTTTGAAAAGTACGCAGAGGAAATCGGCCTGAAAGAAGCGGATAAAACGATATTTAAAGAGATCATGCGCCTGGGCGGCGATCCGCAGAAAGTGCTTGAAAAGGCGGAAAAACTCTGCATAAACGAGGAAATGCGTTCCTCTGCGGCGGAACTGCGTTCGCTTGTGGAGGTGCTCGGCAGCCTCGGCTATTCGGAAAACATAAATATCGATTTTTCGGTGGCGAACGCCGCGGACTATTATAACGGACTGGTGTTCAGCGGCTACGTGGAGGGCGTGCCCAAGGCGGTGCTGAGCGGGGGCAGGTACGATAAGCTGGCACGGAAATTCGGCAAAAAGGCGGGGGCGATCGGATTTGCCCTTTATCTCGGCGAATTGTGCGCATATCTCAAGGAAAATATAGAAAAGACCGACGTGCTGCTCGTCTACGGGGACGGGGCGGAAGTGAAAGCGCTCCGCCGCGCGGAAGAGTTGCAGCGGGCGGGAAAGAGCGTAAAACTCGTTAAAAACGCGGAAGGCGAGGACTTCAAGGAGGCTGAGTACGTAAAATGATCAATATAGCGCTGCCGAAAGGCCGTCTTGGGGAAAAGGTGTACGCGCTTTTGTCCCGTGCGGGATACGCCTGCGACGAATATTCTCCCGACGTGAGAAAACTGGTGTTTACGGACGAAAATCGCGGCGTGAGTTACTTTTGGGTGAAACCTGCGGACGTGGCGAAATACGTAGAGCTGGGCGCGGCCGACGTGGGCGTGGCAGGAAAGGATATTTTAGTGGAAAACGAGCCCGATATTTACGAACTGCTCGACCTCGGCATGGGAAAATGCCGTATGTGCGTAGCCGCGAAAAGCGATTATAAGGAAGATACTTTCCGTCCCGTCAGGGTGGCGACGAAGTTCGTGCATACGGCGCAAAACTTCTATGCGGACAAAGGGCGGGACGTGGAGATCATAAAACTGAACGGTTCGATAGAACTGGCGCCTATTTTGGGACTGTCGGACGTCATCGTGGACATCGTAGAAACGGGAGCGACCCTCAGGGAAAACGATTTGAAAGTTTTTGAAACCATTTACCCCATTTCCACGCGGCTCATAGCCAACAAAGCGGCCTGTAAATTCAAAAACGCGGAGATCTCCGCCATGGCGGAAAAGTTAAAGGAGCTTATATGATACGACCTGTAAAATTCAGCGAGGAGCTGAAGGAAAATATACTTTCAAGGCGCTTTTCGGACGCGTCTTTTGCCGAAGAGAGCGTGAAAAAAATCATTGCGGAGGTGAAAAAGGACGGCGACAGGGCGCTGAAAAAATTCACCGCCGAATTCGACAAGGCCGAACTTTCCGAACTGAAAGTCGGCGAAGAGGAAATAGAAAAGGCTTTTGCCGAAGTGGATGAAGACTACGTGCGCATACTGAAAACTTCGGCGGAAAATATCGCGCGTTTCCATGAAAAGCAGCTGCCGGAAGGCTTTGAAATTTCGCGGAACGGCACGGTCTTGGGGCAGAAATTCACGCCGATCGGCTGCGTCGGGATTTATGTGCCCGGCGGCACGGCGGCATATCCCTCCACGGTGCTCATGAATGCCGTGCCCGCGAAGGTCGCGGGGGTGAAAAAAATTGTCATGGTAACGCCGCCCGACAAAAAAGGCGGGATAAAGGCGGAAGTGCTTGCCGCGGCGAAGATCGCCGGCGTGGACGAGATCTACAAGATCGGCGGCGCGCAGGCGGTCGCCGCGCTCGCTTTCGGCACGGAAAGCGTGCCGAAAGCGGATAAGATCACAGGTCCCGGCAACATTTACGTCGCCACGGCGAAACGCCTCGTTTACGGCGTGTGCGGCATCGACATGGTGGCGGGACCGAGCGAAATTTTAGTGATAGCGGACAAATACGCAAAGGCGGAATACGTCGCGGCGGACATGCTTTCGCAGGCTGAACACGACGCCCTCGCCACAGCGGTGCTCGTTACCGACAGCGAAGCTCTTGCCGCCGCCGTTTCAAAAGAGCTGGAAAGACAGGTGAAGGAACTGCCGCGCCGCGAGATCGCGGAAAAATCGCTGAAAAACAACGGCAAGATCATCGTGGTAAACTCTCTCGACGAGGCCGTTTCGGCGTCCAACTTTCTCGCGCCCGAACATCTGGAACTCTGCGTGAAGGAGCCGTTTTCCTATTTTGAGAAGGTGCATAACGCCGGTTCGGTGTTTCTCGGCTACGGTACGCCCGAAGCGGTGGGAGATTACTATGCTGGCGCAAATCATACGCTGCCCACGAGCGGCACGGCGCGTTTTGCCTCGGCGCTCGGCGTGCACGATTTCATAAAGGCCACGCAGTATATTTATTACGACGAAAAAGCGCTCGCCGCGGCGGCGTCCGACATAGAGCGGTTCGCGGAATCCGAGGGGCTGGCCGCGCACGCGCGCAGCGTTGCGAGGAGGTGCGGAAGATGAGCGTTTTTTTGGCGGAAGACCTTAAAAAACTCGCGGCGTACGTACCGGGCGAACAGCCGCAGGATAAGCGATACGTCAAACTGAACACAAACGAAAATCCGTTTTATCCGAGCAGACGGGCTATGGAGGCGATAACGCAAAGCGAGTTGGAAAATCTGCGGCTCTATTCCGATCCCGACAGCCGCAAACTCGTATCCGCCATCGCAAAAGCGTATGACGTATGTGAAAAAAAGATCGTCGTCGGCAACGGTTCGGACGAACTGCTCGCCTTTTGTTTCCGCGCGTTCGGGGAAAACGGCGCCTGCTTTCCGGACGTAACTTACGGATTTTATAAAGTTTTTGCCGATCTTTTCGGCGTTGAAAAAGAGATAATCCCGTTAAAAGAGGACTTTACGGTAGACGCGGGCGGATTTTTTTCAAAAAACAAACTCGTCGTACTCGCCAATCCCAACGCGCAGACGGGCATTTTTCTGCCGCTGTCCGCGGTGGAGGAAATACTCGCGGCAAATCGGAAGAGCGTGGTCGTGATCGACGAAGCGTATGTCGATTTCGGCGGCGAAAGCGCGGTGAAACTGACGGAAAAATACGAAAATCTCGTCGTCGTGCAGACCTTTTCCAAATCGCGCTCCTTGGCGGGCGCTCGCGTGGGGTTTGCCATTGCGTCGGAGGCGCTCGCCGCGGATCTGAACAGGGTGCGCAATTCGTTCAATCCCTATAACGTCAACCGCCTGAGCGCGCTGCTTGCCGCGAACGCCGTTTTGGACAAGGCTTATTTCGAAGAGAGCGTGGCGAAAGTGAAAAAGTCGCGCGAGTTTACAAAAAAGGAACTGGAAAAGCGCGGGTTTACCGTGCTCGATTCCAGCGCGAATTTTCTGATGGCGGGTTCGGCGGCGATCGGCGGCGAAAAGCTCTATCTCGCATTGAAAGAACGGGGAATACTCGTCAGGCATTTCAAAGACGAGCGGATAAAGAAT
>ERZ506969.264-NODE-264-length-14518-cov-4.39978_pt1 | contig 14518 bp, 12 predicted proteins | sample MGYA00512891_ERZ506969 | MGnify/ENA metagenome assembly ERZ506969
CGACCTCATCGAGGTTGAATCCGATGCATTCGCCGCAATCGTCAAAGAGGAAAAGGCGGGATAAAATATCCGCCGCGCCGTCTTGAAAAGCAAAAGCGTGTAGATCTTCCGGCTCTTCAGAGTACGACGAGCTGTCTTTTTGTTCGAGTGCGCTCGCGCGCGCGGAAGTTACCGCCGAAAAACATCTTGCGAGTTGTTCATCTGCCTTTTTATATTCTTCGAGTTCCGCTTTTACGGAATCAAGCTCAATTTTTAACTGTTCTTTCGTCATTTTTGAATTACCTTTAGTCTTTTTATTTAAAAAATATTCTAAAATGGAATGTTTTTCTTTATTATATATCCTATTTTAGAATTTGTCAATAGTTTTATTCTATTTTGGAATAAAATAAAATATAAGGAGGAAAAAACATGTACGGAATAAAAATTAGAGAATTAAGAAATGAATTTGGAATTACTCAAAAAAATTTAGCCGAAAAATTAGGAACGACACAAAATAATATCAGTAAATATGAACTTGAACAATTAGACCTCAACACGGATACCTTGATAAAGCTATGTCAGATATTTAATGTAAGTTCGGATTTTATTTTAGGTAGAGAGGACGAAACGGGTGCAAGAACCCAGATAGAGGGTGCTCCGACCATGACAACCGAAGAAAGGGACTTACTTCGTTATTTTCGGAGCATGACCGCCGCAGAAAAACGGGCAGTATTTGAAACTGCAAAAGCCTTTTACAATAATCACGCTCAAAATGGGGAAATCGTCAGAATTTGACGATTTGAACATTTTTATTTCGTCTTACGTTATAATTGATACCCTTAACTAATTTTCAAGGGGTGAAGATTTATGACGAAAGACGAGGCTGTTTTTTTGGAAACACGATTGCGGGAAATGCTTGTTTTTATCAGCTCGCGGGTAATTGAAAGCGAAACCGAAACGGCGCACGTAATGGAGTTTCGGAAAAAGTGGCAAATCTTAAGTAATGCTAAGGAGGAAAGCGAAAGAGCGGAAAAAGAAGAACGGGGAATAAATAAAAAATCGGCAGAAACTAAAACGATAGAGGAGGCAAAGGAAATGATACGTTTTAGCGACTGCACCGTAAGACGAAGAAAAAACGGCCTGTATGAAATCCGATACCGCCGGGGCGGCATGGAAAAAACATGGTCGAGCATGAAATTGAAAACGGCAAAACAAAAATGCATGGCGTGGCTGCACAGCGAGAACCGCCAGCGGCGCGAGCTGGCGGCCGAGGGCTTACCGCCCGAAACGGTGATCTTCGGGCCGTTCGCGGATAATTACATGTATAATGTAAAAAAGCGCATGGTGAAAGAAGAAACTTTCGTTAGTTATCTGAATACTTATAAAAATTATGTGATACCAAACTTTGGAAAAATGCCTTTAGCCGGAATAAAGGCGGTTTACGTACAAAAAATCCTCAACGGGATAAACGAAAAATATCCGCGAGCCTGCGAAGATGTAAAGATTATTTTAAATGCGATCTTTACCTATGCGGTAAATAACGGCGAAATAAAAATCAACCCGATAAAGGCTGTTTATATTCCGAAACATGAACGAAAAAACGGCAAAGCATTTACCAAAGAGGAAGAAACAGAACTTCTGAAAGTAATTAAAGGGCGAAAAATAGAACTTATATATATTCTGGCTCTCTACACCGGGGCAAGGTCTTGTGAGTTAAATAGCGCGGTTTTCGATATTAAAAAAAATACGATTACTTACAAAAACGGAAAATTAAAGAGCTATCAGAAAGAGAAGTTCCGCACGATCCCTATATTTCCGAAATTAAAGCCGTATATTCCGCGCTTCATGTCGGAAGAATGGCGGACAAGCGTTGATCGCGTTTCCCATACGCTGCGGGAGCTGCTCCCGAACACGCAGCACACGTTTAAGGATCTCCGGCATACTTTCACCACGCGGGCGCGTGAGTGCGGAATCGATAACGAGGTTGTGAGCCTTTGGACGGGGCATAGCTTAGGGAATATCACGGCCAGCGTTTACACGCATTTTTCACCGGAGTTTATGCAGCGCGAGGCGGAAAAGTTGAGGTATTGACTGACGAAACGCAAAATGAAAAAACCCCATTTAAACCCCGCAAAATTTAAAAAAACACGACTTTTGCGGATTTTTGACAAAGAAAAAAGCACCTTTTTAACGATTTTTCGTTAAAAAGGTGCAAATTTGGTAGCCCCATGGGGAATCGAACCCCAGTTTCCGCCGTGAGAGGGCGGCGTCTTAACCGCTTGACCATGAGGCCTTCAATTTTCAGCTTTCTTAGTATAGCATATTTTTTTGCGTTTGGCAATGATTTTTTTGCGGTTTCGGAGGTCAACTTTCGCGCTTTATAAAAATTTTCAGTTTTTTCTCGACAAAAAATACGGGAACGAACAGGGAAAACGTCTGCATGCAGAAAAGTATCAAGCCCAAGATAGAAAGAACGGAAAGATCCACGAAAAAGGTCAGCAGGACGAAGATAAGCGAAAGGGCGTAAAGAATCAGGGAAAGTTTCGCCAGCACGCGGGAAAAATACGCCTGCGCGAAATCCCAGGCGAGTTGGTTTTTCATGGAAGCTTTCGTCCTGTAACCCGCTATCCGGTTTATCTTTTTCGGCGGACACAGCCAAAACAGCAGGTACATGAGCGTGCAGAGAAAGGGAATGAGCGTCGTCAAAACGAGAAAGAGAGGATAGAGCAGTTTCGGGTCGGAATTCCACGCGCAGGAAAAAGCGAGCGCGACGGAAATCATGAAGATCGCACACGCGGAAAGCAAAGGATATAAAAACTGCATCCTGTACGATCTGCCGGCGAGAAGTTCGTCCAGGCTCACGTCGAATATCCTGCCGATCTCCGCGAGCACGTCCAACGAGGGAAAACTTCTGCCCTGTTCGTAATTGGACACCGCCTGCCGCGTAACGGAAAGTTTTTCCGCAAGTTCGGCCTGCGTCATATCGGCCTGCAGCCTTAAGGATTTTAGTCTGTCGCTGAATTCCATGTTTCGCCTCCCTATTCAATATATCACAGGTCGGTCGCGTTGTAAAGGGGCGGGAGCGACAAGATTGCTTGCGCGTGCGAAAAACGGCGGGAAAGCCGCCGCAAGAATGCAAATAGCGCCTTTCCCGCGAATAAAAACGCCTCCGTAAACGTGATTTGCGGACAAACAGGCCTCGGGCAAAAGGGCCGTTTCCGCAAAACTGCGGAGGCGAAGTATTGAAAGCAAAAAACCCGCCGTTGCCGACGGAAAGAAAATAATAACCCCGTTTTCAAAAAACAGGCGAATGCCACGCTCGTTGCCTCTGACCTCCTTAATGAAAAGGCTCTGCATATCAACGTAGACCAAAATGGCTTCTTATCATTATTTGTGGAGCAATTCTTCTTTCCTATCGTACAGGGCAGGCTTTTATTTTAGTATACAACAATTTTTTAAGGAAATGCAACTTTTTTGCGGCGGGTTTATAAATTTTTTAAAAGGGGCGCAAAATCCACGCCGTGCACGCCCGCGATTTCCCGTTGTATGCTGCGCTCGATACACGCGGAAACGAACGCGCCCGCTTTATCCGCCGCGCTTTCGCACCTTTCGCCGTTCAGTACGTAACCTAAAAAGACCGAGGCGAACAGATCTCCCGTGCCCGAATACGATCTTTCTAAACAACGGCTTTCGGACAGGTGCCGCCCGCTTTCGAACGCGCAGGCGTTAAAGAGCCTGCCGCCGGATTTTACGCCCGTTACCACTACGTTTTTCGCGCCTGCCGCCCGCAGTTTTTCCGCGAGGGAAAACACCTTTTCGATAAGGGCGTTTTCGCCGTCCGCCGAAAGTACGTCGGCGTAACTTTCTCCGCACAGCAGGCAGCATTCCGTCAGGTTCGGCGTGAGATAGTCGGCGCGCGGCACGACCGCCGCGTAGCGCGCGACAAAGCTTTCGTCAAAACACTTGTACAGTTTTCCGTCGTCGCCGAGCACGGGGTCGAACAAAAATTTCGCGCCGTATTCCTCTGCGAGCGCGGCGGCCTTTTCGGGCAGCGCTTTCGAGGGCGTGAAACCGAGGTAAACGCAATCCGTCTTTTCGCCGTTTTTGCGCCATTCTCTCAAAAAATCGTCGAAATATCGGGTGCAGTCCGCCATGAAATAGCTGTCGTAAGCGGTCTGGTTGGATAAAATCGCGGTCGGAAAAGGGTGCGTTTCGTGTCCGAGCGCCGCGAGCGCGGGAATCGCCGCGCACAGGGAACAGTTTCCGAATCCGGAAAGGTCATTGATCAGCGTTATCTTCATGCTTTTCCTCCGTCGGCGGGGTGTGTTCGCTTTCGGGCAAGGGCTTGCAGAGCACATTGTCCGTGAGCGTGCGCAGGGCATTGATGCGCGAGAGCACAAGCGCAAGCACGTAAGCCGCCGCTACGCTGAGCGCGCCCTGTATGCAGTCGCTCGGCACGTCGGTAAATCCCGTGATAAAGCTCTTGCCCAGAATGGAATTGGTCAGAAAGTAGCCCAGTATCATTTCGAGCGCGGCGACGATAAATCCGGCGACGAGCGACGCGTGGCGGTTGAGTTTTGCGCCGATAAGCGCTTTTGCGACCAGCCCCGCGAGAAAACCTTCCAGTCCCTTGACGACGAGCGTAAAGGGGGCGTACACGGTGTAGCCGAGCAGAATGTCGCCCAGCATGGAGCCTATCCCGCCCGATATGGCGGCGAATACGGGGCCGAACAGGGCCGCGCCGAGCATGATAAACGTGTCGCCGAGGTTGGTGTAGCCCATACCGTTCGGCACGCTTAAATACATCGTCGTTACCATGACGAGCGCCGTGAATACCGCCAGGAAGGTGATGCGTTTCGTGGTGAAGTAACCTTTCATAAAAAACCTCCCGAAGCGGTAACCTCGGGAGTAAAAAAGCTTGCGTCAAAACGCCCGCCCGAATGCGGGCGCGGCGTAAAACATAAGCAACTTTCCCATTCAGACTTTACTGGCGGTTGCGGAATCTCACCGCAATCGGCTGTTGGGGCTGTCGGACTCGTTCTTTGAAAGACATTACCGCCGGTCGGGGATTTCACCCTGCCCAAAGTTACCGTTATTGAATTTGAACCCATCATACGCCGACGGGAGCCGTTTGTCAACTGTTTGAAGTTATTTTCCGTAAAATTTCAGCGCGGCCTTTTCCAGTTCTTTCATAAACGCCGCTTTGCCGTCGCAATAAGATTCTATATCGTACGGAAAGCGTGCGGCGAGCGCGCGTTTCAGTTCGCCGTATTTTTCCGCCGTCTGCGGATGGGCGCGGAGATAGTCGCGCACGGCGAGATGCCGCGCGATGTCTTTTTCGGAGGAAACGCCGAAGATATGGAGCTGATGGGTGCGCTCGTCCCCGCCCTTGCGGAAATACCGCCTGCCCGCTATGCCGAATTCTCCCATAGCCTCGTAGCCGATTTCTTCGAAACGGGCGTTGAAACCGTCCGCGCGGGAAACGTCCTTCACCACGGGCATGATGTCTATGATCGGTTTCGCCGCCAGGCCCTTTACCGCGGTGCTGCCTATATGGTGGATCGCAACGAGTTCTCCGCCGAGGATTTCCTCGATCAGCCTCGCCTCCCGATTGAATTTTTCCTCCCATGCGGGGTCGTAGCCGACGATTTCGATATGCTGCGCCATTTCAGAAAACGTCCTTGAATATATCCATATTGCTCTTTTTCAAAACGCCGCGGATGGCGTTTGCGGTCAGACGGGGGAACAGGCGGTAAAAAAAGTTCATGGCTTTCGCGTCCGCGCCCGTAACGATATACGTCTTTTTCCGTTTCAGCTTTTTCAGTATGCGTTTCACCGCCTTGTCCACGGGCATGGTTACGGCGTCTATCAGCTTGCTGTCCGCGTTCCGTTTCTGGTGCGAAAATATCGCCGTTTTGGTGAAGCCGGGATAGACGCCCGCTATGTATATTTCGCCCTTATAGTCCATGGCAAGACATTCCGTAAAGCTTTTGAGCGCCGCTTTGGACGCCGAATAGAGCGCCGTTCCCGCCACGGGCGCGAGGGCGGCGGAACTCGAAACGTTCACAACCGCGGGCGCCGCGGATTTTTTCAATAGCGGCAGAAAGGCGTGAAAGGAATATACGCAGGAAAGATAGTTGGTGGAAAGAATGTTCTCCGCCTCCTTTACGGAGTGCTTTTCCGCCTTGCCGAAGGGGAGCAGATAGCCCGCGTTGTTTACGAGCATATCGGGCGCGAAACCCTCTTTTTCCAGCTTTTCGGCAAAGGCCCGCCAGCTCTTTTCGTCGCTCACGTCGAAGAGTGCGTAGCGGAAATTCTTTCCGTTTTTGAGGGAATTTTTCAACTCTTCGAGCCGCTCTTCGTTCCTGCCCGCGCCGTAGACTTCGCAGCCGTATTCGTCGACGAGGCGTTTCACGAGCTCGCGGCCGATGCCGCTCGAAGCGCCGCTGACGACGGCGCGCAGTTTTTTCAATGGATATTTTGCCATAAAAACATCATAGCACACCGCGCGGGAAATTGCAATTATAACGGCGGTTTTCCTTGAAAAAACGGTCGGCTTGTGGTAAAATGAAATGCGGAGAAAGAAAATGAGCGAAAGAATGCAGATCAGCGAAATTTTGGAAAAACTCAACCCCGAACAGCGCGCGCCCGTGGAGGACACCGAGGGGGCGGTGCTCGTCATTGCGGGGGCGGGCAGCGGCAAGACCCGCGTCCTTACGAGCAGAATAGCCTATCTCGTGCTCGAAAAGGGCGTATCGCCCGCAAACATAATGGCAATAACCTTTACCAACAAAGCCGCGAACGAAATGAAGGAACGGCTTGCGAACATCATCGGCGACGCGGGGCGCATGTGGGTATCCACCATACACAGCATGTGCGTAAAGATTTTAAGGCAGGACATAGGCCGTCTGAACGAGCATTACAACGGCAATTTCACCATTTACGACGACAGCGACAAGGAGCGCGTGATCAAGCGCATCTGCACGGAACGGGGGCATGACGACGAGTTTGCCAAAAAGGTGAAATTTCATATCGGTGCGGCAAAAAACAAAGCGTACACGCCCGAAGAATACGAAAAGGAAAACGTCGGCGTGAGGCATATCGAAGAGATATGCAAGGTTTTTACCGCGTATGAGGATACTCTTTTCAAATCAAACGCCCTCGACTTCGACGACCTGCTCGTCAAGACCTATCAGCTGCTCGCCCGCGACAGGGACAGCCTCGATTATTACTCCTCGCGTTTTCGGTATATCCACGTGGACGAATTTCAGGACACCAACAAGGTGCAGTTCATGATCATAGAGCTGCTTGCCTCCAAGCACGGCAATTTGTTCGCCGTGGGGGACGACGACCAGAGCATATACGGCTGGCGCGGCGCGGAGATCAAGAATATCCTCGATTTCGAACGGTATTTCGACGGCGCGAAAAAGTACAAGCTGGAACGCAATTACCGCTCGACGAAAAAAATACTCGAACTTGCCAACGTAGTCATTGCCAACAACACCGCGCGCAACGATAAAAAACTGTGGACGGAAAACGAGGAGGGCGCGTCGGTGGAATGTTTTTCCGCGCTCGACGAAAACGACGAGGCCGCTTACGCCGCCATGAACGTCAAACGGCTTATGTCGCAGTATCCGCAGCTGAAAGCCAAAGATTTCGCCGTGCTCATCCGCGTGAACGCCATTTCGCGCGCTTTCGAGCAGGAATTCAATAAATACGGCATACCCTACCGCATTTACGGCGGTTTCAAGTTTTTTGAAAGAAAGGAAATCAAGGACTGTTTAGCCTATCTCAAACTGCTCAACAACCCGCTCGACGACGAGGCGCTCATCCGCATCATCAACACGCCCAAGCGGGGCATAGGCGGCAGGAGCATAGACGCTTTGCAGGCGTACGCGAAATATTATAATTTAAGCATGTTCGACGCGGTCTGCGACGCGGACAGGATCGATATGCCCGCGGGGGCGAAGGCCAAGATAAACGATTTTAAAAACCTCGTCGTATCGCTCATTGTGGACAAGGAAACGCTTTCTCTGCCCGAACTGACCGAAAAGATGATCGTCAAAACGGGCTACAAGACGCTCTTCGACGAGGATACCGAAGAAAACCTCAATAAAAAGATGAATATAGACGAATTCCAGAACTCCATTCTGGAATTTGCCAAACTCAACGCGGGGGCCACGCTTTCGGACTATCTCAACTCCGTTACGCTGTCCGCCGATTCGGACAATATCGCGGAGGACGACGCCGTGAGCATAGCCACGGTACACGCCGTCAAGGGGCTGGAATTCCGCGTGGTGTTCGTGAGCGGACTGGAGGAGAGCGTGTTTCCCATTTCGCGCGCGGTTTCCTCCGCGGACGATATGGAAGAAGAGAGACGGCTTATGTACGTGGCCGTTACCCGCGCGCGGGAAAAACTGTACGTAACGTATTCGAAAAGCCGCTTTCTGTACGGCAGCAGGGAGCGCATGATCCCCTCGCGTTTTTTAAAGGAAATGCAGCCCGTGCTCGATCTGCCGCAGTTCCGCGAACAGCCGAAAAAACCGGATTTCGCAAAGACGTATTACGATAAAAGCGACGATTTGGGTACGAGCGACAAAAACGGCACGGGATTTTCTTCCGGCTATGCCGAAAATTACATAAAGAGAATGCAGGCGGCGCAGAAAAAGGCGCAGAGCGCCTGCGGCTACAAGACCGGCGACAAGGTGAAACACGTCAAATTCGGCGAAGGAATCGTCATTCAGGTTAAGGGCGCGGAGGGCAATCTCATCGTCGACGTGGCCTTCAAGAGCGTCGGCATCAAATCGCTCGCGGCGAAATTCGCCCCGATGGAAAAGATATGAGGTGAAACGTTATGGACAGAATGGAAGAGCTTGTAAAAATACTCAACAAGTACGCTTACGAATATTACGTGCTGGATAATCCCACCGTGTCGGATAAGGAATACGATAAATTATACGACGAACTCGTAAAGCTGGAAAAAGAGGAAGGGCGCACGCTCTTCGATTCACCTACCAAGCGCGTGGGCGGCGAGCCCGTGGCCGCGTTCAAAAAACACGAGCATATCCGCAGGCTGTACAGTCTGGACAAGGCGTTGACCGAAGAGGAGCTGACCGCTTTCGAAGAGCGCATCAAAAAGATAGATCCGCGTCCCGCGGAATACACCGTGGAGTATAAATTCGACGGGCTGACGGTATGCCTCACCTATGAAAACGGCAGGTTCGTCGGCGCGGCGACGCGCGGCAACGGCAGCACGGGAGAGGACGTTACCGCGCAGGTGCTTACCATAAAGAGTTTTCCGCTGACCATCGGCTACCGCGGGGTGATCGAGGTGCAGGGCGAGGCGGTCATGCGCCTTTCCGCGCTCGAAGAATATAACAGGACGGCGGCGGAACCGCTCAAAAACGCCCGTAACGCCGTGGCGGGGGCCATCCGCAACCTCGATCCCAAAGTGACCGCGGCGCGCAAGCTCGACATCATGTTTTACAACGTCAACTACATGTCTGAGGGCGCGCTGTCCTCGCAGACCGAATGTGTGGAGTTTCTGCGCAAAAACGGATTTAAGGTTCACCCGTTCCTGCGCGTATGCAGGGACATGGAGGAGGTGTTCGCCGCGATCAGGGAGATCGACGTCAGCCGCCGCTCCCTCGATATACTGACCGACGGCGCGGTCGTCAAGGTCAACGATTTTTCCGTGCGGGAGGAACTGGGCGCCACCGATAAATTTCCGCGCTGGGCCGTCGCGTTCAAGTTCGAGGCGGAGGAAGTTACCACCGTCTTGCAGGACGTCGTGTGGCAGGTTGGCAGAACGGGCAAGCTTACGCCGCTCGCCCTGCTCGAACCCGTGGAACTCGCGGGCGCGACGGTGCGCAAAGCAACGCTCAACAATTACGGCGACATTCGGCGCAAGGGCGTAAAGGTGGGGGCGCGCGTGCTTGTCCGGCGGAGCAACGAAGTCATTCCCGAAATCCTCGGCACGACGGAGGTTACGGAGAATTGCCGCGAGATCCCGCTGCCCGCGGTCTGCCCTTCCTGCGGGCAGGCGGTAACCGAAGTGGGGGCGAACGTGTTCTGCCTCAACAAAAAGTGCCGCGACAGGGTGATTTATTCCGTTACGAATTTTTGCAGCAAGGACGGCGTAAACGTGGAGGGCTTTTCCGAAATGACGGCGGCGCAGCTCTACGACGAAAATCTGGTGCGCGGCTTTGCGGATCTCTACGCGCTCACGAAAAAACAGCTTTTAAAACTCGAAGGGTTCAAGTCCAAAAAGGCGGATAACCTTTTGAAGAGCATAGAAAACAGTAAATTCGCGCGGCTGAAAAACTTTCTGTACGCGCTGGGCATCGACAACGTAGGCAAAAAGACGGCGGCGGACCTGGCGAAAAAATACAAGTCGCTCGAAGCGCTCGCCGCGGCGGAAAAGGAAGAGCTGATGGAAATGGACGACGTGGGAGAGGCCGTAGCCGAAAGCATATACGCCTATTTCCGCGACGGGGACAATAAAAACGAACTGGAAAGGCTGGCCGCGGCGGGCGTGAAACCCATCGGCGAGGTCGAACAGAAGGCAGAAGGCGCGTTTGCGGGCGAGAGCGTAGTGCTCACGGGCAGCCTTTCCTCCTTTACGCGCGGCGAGGCGGAGGACATCATACAAAAGCTCGGCGGCGAAACGAAAAGCAGCGTAACGAAAACGACCACGCTGGTCGTCGCGGGCGAAAAAGCGGGCTCCAAACTGGAAAAGGCAAAGGCGCTCGGCATAAAAATAATAGACGAAAACGAGTTTAAATCGCTGATAAACGGTTGAAATTTACCGTGATGTGTGGTAAAATAAATCAATAAAGGTGCGATATGAAGAGTATGACCGGTTACGGCAGGGCCGAGTATAAGGATAATTCCATAGAAATCCTCGTCGAAGTGCGCACGGTGAACAACCGCAATCTCGACGTGAACGCAAAACTCCCGCGCGCGTTGGCCGGCTTGGAGGACGCGCTGAGAAAGTGCGCGCAGGCAAAGCTTTCGCGCGGCCGCGCGGACATATTCGTTTCCTTTAAGGATAACCGCGAAAAACCCGCCGCCCTCGCCGTGGACTTCGCCCTGGCGGAAAGCTATCTCAACGCGGCGAAGGAACTTTCCGCGCGTTTCGGCGTGGAAAACGATTATACCGTAAGTTCCCTCATGAAACTGCCCGACGTGGTAAAGGACGCGGGTTCGTTTGAGGATTATTCGGAATTCGAAGGCCCGCTCGTACGGGCGGCGAACGCCGCGCTCGACGATCTCAACGCCATGCGCGAGGCAGAGGGCGAAAAGCTCGCGCGCGACATCGAAAGCCGCATGGAGGTCATACGCGCCACGGTGGACGAGGTGAAGGAGCGCGCGCCCAAGGTCAAGGAAGACTACGCGAAAAAACTGAAAGAGCGCATTTCGGAAGCGCTCGGAGAGGTCGGCTGCGACGAGGCGCGGCTTTTGAACGAAGTTGCGTTTTTCGCCGACAGGTCGAATATCGACGAGGAAATCACGAGGCTTTATTCCCACATTTCCCAGTTTTACAGGCTTACGAAAAAGGACGGAACGGGCAAACAGCTCGACTTTCTGATCCAGGAATTCAACAGGGAGGCGAACACCATCTGTTCCAAGGCGAACGATATCGCCGTTACGGACTGCGGGCTGCGGCTCAAGGGCGAGATCGAAAAGATCAGGGAACAGGTGCAGAACATAGAATAAGGAGTTACAGATGAAACTGTTCGTATTATCCGGCCCGTCGGGCGTCGGCAAAGGGACGCTCGCGAACATGCTCAAAGAACGCAACCCCGAAATCGCCCTCAGCATATCCTGCACGACGCGCCCGCCGCGGAAAGGCGAAACGGACGGCGTGGATTACTTCTTTTTGTCGCGCGGGGAATTTCTCGAACGGGCGAACAAAGGGCTTTTCTACGAGTATTCCGAGCATTTCGATAACTTTTACGGCACGCCGAAAGACTATGTGGAACAGATGCTGAAAACCAAGAACGTGCTTTTGGAAATCGACGTCAACGGGGGCGAACTCATCAAGAAAAAGTGTCCCGAAGCCGTGCTCATCTTTCTCAAAGCGCCCTCTATCGAGGCGCTGCGCGACAGACTGGTGCACAGGAATACCGAAAGTTACGAAAAGATTGAAAAAAGGCTTGCGCGGCTCGACTACGAGTACAGCCTCGAAAAGGACTACGACTACGTGGTGGTGAACGACAAGCTGGAAACGACGTACAACGAAATTTTGGAAATCATAAAAAAGGAGAGTAAAGAATGATACAGGAACCGCCTATCGACATATTGGCAGAAAAAGTCGGCTCGAAATACGCCTTGTGCGTAGTTGCGTCCAAACGCGCGCGCCAGCTTTTGGAGCAGGCGCAGAACCAGGGGCTTACGGAACTGCCCGAAAACAAAAAGGCGCTGTCGGTCGCCGCGCAGGAAATTTACGACGGCAAGCTCGTTGCGAGCGAAGATTAATAGACTACATAAATGTGTTCGGGCGTAAAGCCGGGGCATATTTTTTATTTGGAGAAAAACGATGGTCGTCGACGTGATCGTGGATATACTCGCCAGCGAGACCGACAGGATATTTGAATATTACGCGGACGACACCGTTTCCGCAGGGGACCGCGTTACGGTGCCCTTCGGCGGCACGACGAAGGACGGCGTCGTCATGCGCGTCAAGGAAAAACCCGATTTCGACGCCGCGAAGATAAAAAGCGTTTTGGGAAAGCTGGACGAGGTGCCCGCGCTCACGAAGGAGTGCCTGCAGCTCGCGGAGGCGCTTTCCAAGGCGTATTTCGTGTCCAAGGCCTCGGCGCTGCGGCTCTTTCTGCCCGCCGAGATGCGCAAGGGCACGGTGCGGGAAAAGTTCGTGAAGTTTGCCGAATACGCGGCGGAGGATCTCGACGGCGCGCTCTCTGCGCTGAGAAAGACGGCTGTGAACCAGCGCGCGGCGCTCTCATTCATGAGCGCGCAGAAAAAATTCCGCTTGTCCGAACTGAACGCAAAATACGGGCCTGCCTCCGTCAACGCCCTGAAAGAGCGCGGCTTTATCCGCGTGGCAGAAGAAAAGAACGTCCGTCGCCCGTATACCGCTATGGAGGGCGCGGAAAAGCGCGTTTCGCTCACTTTCGAGCAGGAATGCGCGGTGCGGGACATCAAGGAAACCGACAAGAAAATCACGCTTCTGCACGGCGTTACGGGCAGCGGAAAAACGGAAGTTTATCTCAATCTGATCAAGAGCGTTCTCGATAAGGGCAAAACCGCCGTTTTGCTGGTGCCCGAAATATCCCTTACGCCGCAGATGCTCAAAAATCTGCGCGGCAGGTTCGGCGACGCCTGCGCCATACTGCACAGCTCCCTGACGCCCGGCGAAAGGTTCGACGAGTGGTGGCGGCTGCGCACGGGCGAAGCGAGGATCGCCGTCGGCGCGCGGAGCGCGGTGTTCGCCCCGCTGGAAAACTTAGGCCTTATCATCATCGACGAGGAGCACGACGGCAGCTATCAGAGCGAGTCCGCGCCGCGCTATACCACGCTCGAAGTGGCGGCGTTCCGCGCCGCATACAACGGCGCGAAGATCGTGCTCGGCAGCGCCACCCCCTCGGTGGAAACGTATAAGCGCGCCATGGAAGGGGAATATAATTTTACCGAACTGAAGGAGCGGGTGAACAAGCGCCCGCTGCCGCGCGTGGAGATCGTCGATATGCGGCGGGAAGTCAGGCGGGGGAACAACACCGCTTTTTCTTCGGCGCTCAAAGCCGAACTCGCCGCCGTGCTCGAAAAAAAACAGCAGGCCATCGTATTCCTCAATCAAAGGGGATATTCCAAAAGCGTGATATGCACCTCCTGCGGCTACGTGCCCAAGTGCGAGGCGTGCGACGTCGCCCTTACCTACCATATGGAGGAGGGCGCGCTCAAATGCCATTACTGCAACGCAAAATATAAAATGATAGAAAAATGCCCGGAATGCGGCAGCGAGTACCTGCGCTACGGCGGCGCTGGCACCCAGCGCGTGGTGAGCGAACTGCAAAAGCTCTTTCCCGCTGCGCGGATCCTGCGCATGGACAGGGACACCACACAGAACAAGGAGGGGCATTTTAAGATCCTCGGCGAATTTTCCGAGAGAAAGGCCGATATCCTCGTCGGCACGCAGATGATCGCCAAGGGGCACGACTTTCCCTCCGTAACGCTGGTCGGTATTCTGGACGCAGATCAAAGTCTGCATTTTTCCGATTACAGGAGCGGGGAAAGGACGTTCCAGCTCATTACGCAGGTCGCCGGCAGAAGCGGCAGAGCGGGGGAGGCGGGCAAGGTCGTCTTGCAGACCTACCAGCCCGAAAACAACGTTTTGAGGCTGGCGGTGAAATACGATTACAAGGGCTTTTACGAACACGAGATCGCGCTCAGAAGGGCCACGGGATTTCCGCCGTTCACCGAGATCGTGCGCGTGCTCGTTTCGAGCGAGAACGACGAGGCGGCGAAGGACGCGCTCCGTTCGATCTACGAAACGCTGAGAGATCGGAAGAGCACACGT
>ERZ506969.268-NODE-268-length-14385-cov-3.94529_pt1 | contig 14385 bp, 10 predicted proteins | sample MGYA00512891_ERZ506969 | MGnify/ENA metagenome assembly ERZ506969
GGTGTGCTAGGTGTTATCTTTCTCTATTCTTGGATGGTTTTTTTATCATTTATATTAGCTTGGGTTAACAGGAATAAATACATAAACTCTATATGCGCTGTACTTTCATCAACCGCTATACTAATGATTTTTGATAATATGTTTATTTTTGGTTCGTGTGTTCTCCAAATGCTTATGCTAACGATATTCACTAGAATTAAATTAGGTAAGTATTATTTTATGTAAGGCTACCATATTTAAAGTTATATTTTTAAGTGGAAATGATTTTAAATGTTTTTTTAAGAGGTTTGAAATATGAAAAGGCGGAAATTTATTGCTTCAGCTTTAGCTGCTGGCGCCACTGCTGGATATGCAACTCAGCTTTTAGCCCAAAGCAAAAGGCAAGAATTAAATCTCTCTGAAAATGCAGGTGATATTTACATTTCATTAGATAAAAATTATGTAGCAAAAAATAACGTAACTGATCTACAAAATAATTCTATTCCTTTGTCAGATTGGATATATGGTAATATACGTTCCTTTTTTCTTTATCTTGATAAAAATAAAATTAGCGCAATTAACAATAGTGAGCCTGTGGATGTTACCGTGGAGTTGAATCGAGCAATGCAGGATGGAGTTCCTATTTTTTTACCTAATGGTGAATATATTATAACTAATTCCATTAATGTTGGAATCACCTCTGGGCTTGTTGGGGCTGGCGCAAAAAATGTTGTAATTGACAATAGAGGTAATGACCATGCTTTTATTTTCCCTATCGGCTATGATAGAGGAACAAAAGATTTTTTTGGATTTAGCTTAAAAAGCTCAACAGGATCAGCTAAAGATAAATACGCATTTTATTTTAGCTCTGCACCTTCTGGTAAACTTGAATACTCTGTTGGGTGGAGGTTCATTGGTATTGAACTGGAAGGTAAGGGGATGGGGGGAGGGTGGTATCTCCAGGATTGTTTTAGAGTTACTATTAGAGATTGTGGTGCCTCCGCTTTATCAAATGGGTTCTATTTGGCTGGTAGTGTCGTCCAACTGACAGTAGATAACTTTGTTAATAATGGTGATAACCATCCTGAGACTACACTTGGTAGTTATGGGGTCTATATGGGGACAAAAAAATATAATGATGGAAATGGTATAAAAATGCCTGAGGGTATTAATTTTATAAATTGTAAATTTGTTCGACAAGATATTGGTGTTCGTGCGCTTGGTCTATATGTTCAGTTCGTCAATACTGAATTTGACTATTGTTCAAAAATTGGTGGGCTATATGCTGGCGGAGATAAAGTTGATTTCATAAATTGCTATGTTGCTTCAACCGCATCACGGCATAATGATTTTTATGCATTTATTATCCAAGCTCATGCACCTCATACGCCTGAACCTATACTTGTTTCAAATTGCACGATTAATATGCAAAAGAACAAGGTTAGCGGTTATAAGTCTTATGGAGTATTACTTTCTGGAGGAGCTTCTTTTCTTTCAGGTGCCAGGGTTGATAACTGTTTTTTCAGAGGGGATGGGTATGAAAATTGTATTTTTGCTAATAGAGTGGATGGGGTTATAATAAATAATAACACCTTCAGGGTTAAAGGTGAAAATATTAAAATTGAATCGGCAAAAAATCTTACGATCTGTAATAATTATGCTTTGGGAAATTATTCTTTACCTAAACCTGGTCCTGCATATTGTTGGATTATTACAGGCAATAGTGGCTCCTTTTCTGAAGTCGATCTGTCTCAGGCAAATAGTTCTTTAATTATAAATCAAGGTCTATTTAAATCATGAGTGAAGTAAAAATGAGTAAATATTTCAGGAATACAATATAGATATCTTTATACGATTTTATAAATTAAAACGAGTATTAATCTCTAAATTCAATTATTATTGCTTTATTTTCAGTAGTGCCACGGTTAAATGTATTATTATAAATGACCAGCATAAACAGTTTTAATTTGCTTTTATTTGCCCCTTAATGATGAAGGCTAGATTGATTTTAGTGCCATGCAAAGAATTATTAGTGCAACTAAGATATAGCACGACTAGATCTCACACTTTCGATTGTGAGGCATTTTGCTGTTATTCATATAGCTCACAGCAATAAAAAATTTTATCTAGTACCATTGTAAATAGACCCGTTTTAGGTCCAGGCATTTTTTGAGATCCCGGCCAAATGATTGTGTTGCCGATATTCCTCCGGCGTCATATTGTTCAGTGATTCATGAGGGCGTTCACAGTTATATTCTGACACCCATCTTTCCGTGATTTCCCGCACTTCATTCAGCGTTCTGAACAGGTAAAAATCGAGTATTTCTGTACGGTATGTTCGGTTAAAGCGCTCAATAAAAGCGTTCTGCGTCGGCTTACCCGGCTGAATAAATTCCAGTTTTACTGCATGTTGCTCTGCCCATTCAGCAAGTACAAGTGAGATAAATTCCGGACCATTATCCATGCGTAGCATGACCGGATAGCCGCGATTTGCCGCGATCCTGTCGAGTACCCGTACGACGCGCAGAGCTGGCAGATTCAGATCGATTTCAATAGACAACGCCTTACGGTTAAAGTCATCAGCGACATTGAACGTGCGAAAACGACGGCCACAGACCAGGGGATCATGCATAAAATCGACAGATCAGCTCTGGTTCAGTGCTTCCTGTGTGGCCAGTGGCGAGGGATTACGCACTGGCAACCGTTGTTTGCCTTTACGGTGAAAATTCAGCTTCAGCAGACAATAAATACGATGGATCCTTTTGCGATTCCACGGGTATCCCTGCCGCCGCCGAACCTGGAAAAGTTTTGGAAAACCGTACCGTGGGTATCGCTCTGCCACTGCCTGCAACGCGACAATAACGGGTTCGTCACGCGTGGTATCCGGACGGTAATGGTAAACCGTTCTGCTCAGGTTCAGACTCCGGCAGGACTGACGGATACTGAGTCCAAATGTCGTTATCAGATGAGTGACCAGCCCACGCTTAAAGGCTGGTTTTAAAGCTTTTTTCGATAACGTCTTTCAGCGCCCGGTTCTCAAGGCTCAGGTCGGCAAATATCTGTTTGAGGCGCCGATTCTCGTCCTCAAGATCCTTGATCTTTTTAATATCAGAAGCCTCCATGCCGCCGTATCTGGACTTCCAGTTGTAGTAGGTGGCTTCAGATATACCGGCCTCCCGGCAGACATCTTTAACAGTTCGTCCGGCTTCAACCGATTTAATTACGGCAATGATCTGATGCTCAGTAAAACGGGCTTTACGCATAGCGATCTCCTTTGTTGACAGATTGATTATGCCGGAGGATCTCTAAATATGAATGGCACGATTATGCGGGGTACTTACACCATCAATACCTGATTATTACTCTTTCTAAAAACGGTAGATAACGTACAGACTTGGCCTCACTCGCTAAAAACGTGACCCCGCTTAAATTCTTCAATTGTTCATCTTGTCGCAATCATTGAGGTCGGATATGTTAAATTCACCTTGTGAAGAGCTACCGTCACTGAGATGTAGACGCTGGAGATAAGCGCCGGAAGGTAAAACAGAGCCTGCTTGCAGGCTTTTGTTGTTTATAGGTTCCTGCCGGTGTACAGCATCCTGCCCTGGAATGCGATGAGATTTAGATTCCAGTTTAAACCGACGCTTCGGGATCGTTCAGGGGGGAGGCATAGTATGCATGAGTTAGCCGTGGGTATAAAATCCTGATGTCTGGGATGTTGTTTCCGATTCTAATAACTTTTATAAAATAGCTTCCAGCGCCAGCTGTAAAGACGGAACGCATCTCCACGGCTGGCAGTATTTTATATTATTATTTCCTATGCCAGTATTATAATTATATTAAGTTTTCTTTTCACCACTTTCGCTTGTTAAAAGTCAGCTTGGTTTTTTTCTGGTCCTTAATATAAGAAATCAGAAAATAAACGGAAACAATCAACAGGATGGCAGCAACTGCTAAGAAAATTATGTTTGCCATAATTCGTACCAGAATGAAAGGAATGTGATAAATCCATTTGCTTGCGAACTAATACTTCTGACAAAGTCCGCCCTGACATGCTTAACATATCCTGGAATTAAGAAAATTCCTATATGGAGGTTGTGGCTTTTTTACAGGAAAGTGAATAAATCTTTTTTATGGCTTCTGCTATGAATAAACGATCTGTAACAGACTTAAATGCCAGCCAGACCCTCTGGGGATGATAATATGTCTAAGCTAATGCTCTTCAGATAGCGTAAGGGAAGGGCTGTATTCGGCTTCTGGTGATATTTTGTTTTTACCAGATTCAGGTTTCGTTAATGTACGGTATGGGCTGTTCCGCGCCACTTTACCCAGCCTGCTCTGTTACCGACAGAATCGTAAGATTGCTCAACATGGCCTACCAAACAGAAAAGCCGCAGCGGGGTGCCGCTGCGGCTTAATAGCATGCGCATTGCCCGGGGGCATTACACCTTATAATATGCCTTATACCAGTCAACGAAGTTCTTCACCCCCTGACTGACCGTTGTTTGCGGTCTGAATCCCACCATATCATACAGCGGCTTTGTATCCGCGCTGGTCTCAAGCACATCGCCTGGCTGAATAGGCATCATATTCTTTTCCGCGACCATACCCAGCGCTTCTTCCAGCGCAGTGATGTAATCCATCAGCTCAACCGGTGAGCTGTTCCCGATGTTATACACACGATAGGGCGCAGAGCTGTCAGCCGGAGAACCTGTCTCAACGGTCCATTCAGGATTGGGCTGCGGGATAATGTCCTGCATCCGTACAATCGCCTCGACGATATCATTGATGTAGGTGAAGTCGCGCTTCATCTTGCCGTAGTTGTAGACATCAATACTCTTTCCTTCCAGCATGGCTTTTGTGAACTTGAACAGCGCCATGTCCGGACGGCCCCAGGGGCCATAGACGGTAAAGAATCGCAATCCGGTGGTCGGAATACCGTAAAGGTGAGAGTAGGTGTGCGCCATCAGCTCATTTGCTTTCTTCGTAGCGGCGTAGAGAGAAACCGGATGGTCAACCGAATCGTCGGTTGAGAATGGCATCTTGCGGTTTAAACCATAAACCGAGCTCGATGAAGCATACAGCAAATGCTCAACGTGATTATGTCGGCAGCCTTCAAGAATGTTCAGATAACCAATCAGATTGGAATCAGCATAAGCGAAAGGATTTTCCAGCGAGTAGCGAACGCCGGCCTGGGCAGCAAGGTGGATTACCCGGTTAAATTTCTCATGAGCAAAAAGTTGGGCAATACCTTCACGATCCGCCAGATCGATTTTATGGAAACTGAACAGGGGGGATTGCAGCAAATCCAGCCGGGCCTGCTTCAGATTGACATCATAGTAATCGTTCATGTTGTCGAGTCCGACAACCTCATGACCCGCCTGCAGAAGGCGTTTGCACGCATGAAAACCGATGAATCCTGCGGCTCCAGTCACTAAAAACTTCATATTTATCCTCCGGGTTCACTTTGCCCCGCTATATATAATTGCCGATTTTACACTGGCTTGCTGTAGGGATCACCTGCTTTACCGTTAGCGGTTAAGTTGTCGCCAGCAAAAGCTTGAGAGAAGCATTTCATAAGAGCCTTCCCCGCCAGAGAATGTCGTAAATAATAATGATTATCATGTATTTAGCTTAGCTGGCAAATAATAACTCTGTGGTCTTTATGGCTGGTAATGATTTCTCTGTTCACAATGTGATCTTTTTTTCGAGATGAAATAAGTTGAATTCATATTGTCGTGATTTATGAATTTGCTTACGTTTCATGCATGATCATTCGGAAAAACCAAGCTAAAATCCGAGTTGGTTTTTAAGTTGTTGATTTTATTTTTATTTCTTAAGCATCTGAGTGAGGGTGGAAAAAAGCCAGGCCTGAAGTTCATCTGTTGAATTTATTTTTCATTGAGCTTTTTCATTTTTATTCTTTTAGGCCAACGCGTATACTTCGCAGATAATTCGTTTGTATGGTGTATGTGTTGTCGAGATATGAACCACCCATCCCATCTTCTGGAACATATCGTGAGCGTAATGCTAAAAAAGAGAGTCAATCCGTTCTGCTCAGCCTCCACTGGTATCCAGAGTGTTCTGGCTTTCTCCCGCAGCGCTGCCGTTAACATCGCCATTCAGCGTATTTCTCTCGCTTCTCTCTACGCCTGCAAAGCATCTCTTTCCGCCAATGCGTCTGCCGACAGCGGCAGTGTTCTATCCTTACTAAATGAGAAAGTCCTGATGGATAGCCCTTACGGAAACGGCGAAAGTACTCTGCGTTTTTTGCGCGTGTGATGGTGCGATTACGGATGAAAACAGAGATATGTTCGCCAACATATCTCTGTTTTTAGAATGATTAAGCTCTCAGGCAGATCGTTAAGCGCCGAAGTGCTTAGACGATCTGGGGAACGACTCACCTGGCGCTAACGCAGCTACTGCATTAACGCCGTAAGAGAGTGGGTACAACAATAAGGCCCGACGCAATTTGGTAGCGAAAGCCAAGGGCGGTAGCGTGCGCAAAATCCAGCCTGAAGCCAAACGTGTGCCGTTGATTGATAGTAAACAAAATGATTATTTATTTAAGGATTTTATCATGTTACTTCCTGTGATTATGGCGGGTGGCACCGGTAGCCGCCTGTGGCCGATGTCCCGTGAACTCTATCCAAAACAGTTTCTCCGACTGTACGGGCAGAACTCCATGTTGCAGGAAACCATCTCGCGCCTCTCCGGTCTGGATACCCATGAGCCTATGGTTATCTGCAATGAAGAGCACCGCTTCCTGGTGGCTGAACAGCTGAGACAGCTCGGTAAACTGTCAAAAAATATCATCCTTGAGCCGGTGGGCCGCAACACGGCACCGGCCATCGCCCTCGCGGCGCTGCAGGCCACGCAGAATGGCGATGACCCGCTGATGCTTGTCCTGGCAGCGGACCACATCATCAATAATCAGCAGGTCTTCCACGACGCCATTCGCGTCGCGGAGCAGTATGCGCAGGCTGACCATCTGGTCACCTTCGGTATCGTTCCGAACACCCCCGAAACCGGCTACGGCTATATCCAGCGCGGTGATGCGCTGGGGGAAGGGGAACACACGCCTTATCAGGTCGCCCGCTTTGTCGAGAAGCCGGACCTGGAGCGTGCGCAGGCCTATCTGGCCTCCGGAGAATATTACTGGAACAGCGGCATGTTCATGTTCCGGGCGAAAAAGTATCTCTCCGAACTGGCAAAATTCCGCCCGGATATTCTCGAAGTCTGCACGGCTGCGGTCCGCGCCGCCGACAGCGGCAGCGACTTTATCAGCATCCCGCATGAGGTGTTCAGCACCTGTCCCGACGAATCCGTTGACTATGCGGTGATGGAAAAGACCGCCGATGCGGTGGTGGTGGGGCTGGACGCAGACTGGAGCGACGTCGGCTCATGGTCAGCCCTGTGGGACGTCAGCCCGAAAGATGAGCTGGGCAACGTGCTGACCGGCGATGCCTGGGTGCACAACAGCCAGAACTGCTACATCAACAGCGACGAAAAGCTGGTGGCGGCTATCGGCGTTGAGGACCTGGTGATCGTCAGCACCAAGGATGCGGTGCTGGTGATGAATAAAAACCGCGCCCAGGACGTGAAAAAGGTCGTGGAGTACCTGAAGGCCAACCAGCGCAGCGAATACAAACGACACCGCGAAATCTACCGTCCGTGGGGCCGCTGTGACGTGGTGGTCCAGACGCCGCGCTTCAACGTTAACCGTATCACCGTCAAGCCGGGCGGGGCGTTCTCCATGCAGATGCACCACCACCGCGCCGAGCACTGGGTGATCCTCGCCGGGACGGGGCAGATAACGGTCAACGGCAAGCAGTTCCTGCTGACTGAAAATCAGTCGACCTTTATTCCCATTGGTGCCGAGCACTGCCTCGAGAACCCGGGACGTATCCCGCTGGAAGTGCTGGAGATTCAGTCCGGCTCCTATCTGGGCGAAGACGACATTATCCGTATTAAAGACCAGTATGGTCGTTGCTAACTTTTGCAGGACATTGATTCCGAATGACACAGCTAACTTGTTTTAAAGCCTACGATATCCGCGGCGAACTGGGCGAAGAATTAAACGAAGATATCGCCTACCGTATCGGACGCGCCTACGGTGAATTTCTGAAGCCGAAAACGATCGTGGTGGGTGGCGATGTGCGTCTGACCAGCGAGTCGCTGAAGCTGGCGCTGGCCAGAGGCCTGATGGATGCGGGAACGGACGTGCTGGATATTGGTCTGAGCGGGACCGAAGAGATTTACTTCGCCACCTTCCACCTGGGCGTGGACGGCGGGATAGAGGTGACGGCCAGCCATAACCCGATGAACTACAACGGCATGAAGCTGGTGCGTGAAAACGCGAAGCCCATCAGCGGCGACACCGGGCTGCGCGATATCCAGCGCCTGGCGGAAGAGAACCAGTTTGCGCCGGTGGACGCGTCCCGTCGCGGCACCCTGCGACAGATATCGGTGCTGCAGGAGTACGTGGACCACCTGATGGGCTACGTGAACCTGGCCAGCTTCACCCGTCCGCTGAAGCTGGTGGTGAACTCCGGCAACGGCGCAGCCGGTCACGTGATTGATGAAGTGGAGAAACGTTTTGTGGCGGCAGGCGTGCCGGTGACCTTTATCAAGGTGCATCACCAGCCGGACGGCCACTTCCCGAACGGTATCCCGAACCCGCTGCTGCCGGAGTGCCGTCAGGACACCGCGGATGCGGTGCGCGAGCACGGCGCGGACATGGGTATCGCCTTTGACGGTGACTTCGACCGCTGCTTTATGTTTGATAACGATGCAGAATTTATCGAAGGCTATTATATTGTTGGCCTGCTGGCGGAAGCGTTCCTGCAGAAGCAGCCGGGTGCCCGGATTATTCACGACCCGCGTCTGACGTGGAATACGGTGGATATGGTGACCCGCAGCGGCGGCACGCCGGTGATGTCGAAGACCGGGCACGCGTTCATTAAAGAGCGGATGCGTCAGGAAGATGCGATTTACGGCGGGGAGATGAGCGCACACCACTATTTCCGCGATTTCGCCTACTGCGACAGCGGGATGATCCCGTGGCTGCTGGTGGCGGAGCTGCTGTGTCTGAAGAACAGCCCGCTGAAGGCGCTGGTGGCGGACCGGCAGGCGGCGTTCCCGGCGTCGGGGGAAATAAACCGCAAGCTGGAGAATGCGGCGGCGGCAATTGCGCGCATCCGTGAACGCTATGAACCGGATGCCGTCAACGTGGACACCACAGACGGCATCAGTATTGAATATCCAGAGTGGCGTTTTAACCTGCGCAGCTCGAACACCGAGCCGGTAGTGCGTCTCAACGTGGAGTCAAAAGCAGCGCCTGCGCTGATGAAAGAAAAAACAGCAGAGCTGTTACACCTGTTAAGCGGGGAATAAGGTGAGAGAATTGTTCACGACGATTTATCGTTATCGGGGATTTATCTGGAGCAGCGTTAAGCGCGATTTTCAGGCGCGCTACCAAACCAGTATGCTGGGCGCGCTGTGGCTGGTTTTACAGCCGCTCTCAATGATTCTGGTTTACACCCTGGTTTTTTCTGAAGTAATGAAAGCCAGAATGCCGGATAACACCGGTCCGTTTGCCTACAGTATCTATCTCTGTTCGGGCGTACTGACCTGGGGACTTTTTACGGAAATGCTGGATAAAGGGCAGAGCGTTTTTATTAACAACGCGAACCTGATTAAAAAGCTAAGCTTTCCGAAAATCTGCCTGCCGATTATTGTCACTCTGTCGGCGATCCTGAATTTCGCGATTATCTTTAGCCTGTTCCTGATCTTTATTATCGTCACCGGTAATTTCCCTGGCTGGCTGTTTTTCTCGGTAATTCCGGTTCTTCTGTTGCAGGTGCTGTTTGCCGGCGGCCTGGGCATGATTTTGGGCGTCATGAACGTCTTTTTCCGCGATGTTGGCCAACTGGTGGGCGTTGCGCTCCAGTTCTGGTTCTGGTTTACGCCAATCGTCTATGTCCTCAATTCATTGCCGGGCTGGGCGAAAAATCTGCTGCTGTATAATCCAATGACGCGCGTCATGCAGTCTTATCAGTCGATATTCGCCTATCACCAGGCGCCGAACTGGTATTCGCTATGGCCAGTTCTGGCTCTTGCCGTTATTTTCTGCGTCATCGGTTTCAGGATGTTCCGCAAGCATGCGGCGGATATGGTGGATGAATTATAATGAGCTATATCAGAGTAAATAATGTCGGCAAGGCCTATCGTCAGTATCACTCAAAAACTGGCCGACTGATCGAATGGTTATCCCCCTTTAATACTAAGCGCCACAATCTGAAATGGATCCTTAGCAACATCAACTTTGAAGTCGCGCCCGGCGAGGCGGTTGGCATCATCGGCATAAACGGCGCGGGCAAAAGTACCTTGCTGAAGCTGATTACCGGAACCTCAAGGCCGACGACCGGAGGCATAGAAATCTCCGGGCGTGTGGCTGCGTTACTTGAGCTGGGCATGGGATTCCACTCCGATTTTACCGGTCGCCAAAACGTCTATATGTCAGGACAGCTGCTGGGGCTGTCTTCCGACAAAATCACCGAGCTGATGCCTGAGATCGAAGAGTTTGCCGAAATTGGCGACTATATCGATCAGCCGGTACGCGTCTATTCAAGCGGTATGCAGGTGCGTCTGGCCTTTAGCGTGGCCACGGCGATTCGCCCGGATGTGCTGATCATCGATGAGGCGCTCTCCGTTGGCGATGCTTATTTCCAGCATAAAAGTTTCGAGCGTATTCGCAAATTCCGCCAGGAAGGAACAACGCTACTGTTGGTATCCCATGATAAGCAGGCGATACAAAGCATCTGCGATCGCGCCATTTTGCTGAATAAAGGCCGCATTGAAATGGAAGGCGAGCCGGAAGCCGTCATGGATTACTACAATGCGCTGCTGGCTGATAAGCAAAATCAGTCTATTAAACAGGTCGAACACAACGGCAAAACGCAAACTGTTTCCGGCACCGGTGAGGTAACCATTGCTGAAGTGAACCTGCTGGATGAACAGCGTAATGTGACCGAGTTTGCTGCAGTAGGGGAGCGCGTCCACTTGCAAGTCAATGTTCAGGTTAAGGAAGATATTCCTGAACTGGTGGTGGGTTACATGATCAAGGATCGCCTGGGACAGCCTGTCTTTGGAACCAATACGCATCACCTGAATCAGGCGCTCACCTCCCTGAAAAAAGGAGAAAAGCGCTCATTCATGTTCTCTTTCGACGCTAACCTGGGCGTAGGTTCTTATTCCGTTGCTGTCGCGTTACATACTTCAAGTACCCATCTGGGCAAAAATTATGAATGGCGCGATCTGGCGGTAGTATTCAACGTCGTGAATACGAATCAAAAAGAGTTTGTCGGTGTGTCCTGGCTGCCGCCTGAACTGGAGATTTCTTAATGGGTTCGTCGTTTTACCGTTCATTTGAAGAACGACACAGGGGTACGGTCGAAGATATTAAAGGCCGCCTGAGTTTCTATTTACCTTTTCTGGCGAGCTTAAAAGCACGCTATCCGGATGGGGTGATTGCCGATATCGGCTGCGGCCGCGGAGAGTGGCTGGAAATCCTGAATGAAAACGGCATCGCTAACATCGGCGTTGACCTTGATGACGGTATGCTGGCCCGCGCCCGGGAAGCTGGGCTGAACGTGCAGAAAATGGACTGCCTGAAGTTTCTCGAGCAACAGGAAGACGAAAGCCTTATCGCGCTGACCGGATTCCATATTGCTGAACACCTGCCTTTCGAGGTCTTACAGCAGCTCGTCAAGCATACCCTGCGCGTGTTGAAACCGGGCGGTTTGTTGATACTTGAGACGCCGAACCCGGAGAACCTGAGCGTTGGAGCCTGTTCATTCTATATGGACCCCACTCATCATCACCCGCTGCCGCCACCGTTGCTGGAATTTTTACCCATCCACTATGGATTCACTCGCGCGATCACTGTACGTCTGCAGGAAAAGGATGCCCTGAAAGCCGCTGATGCGGCGATTAAACTGGTTGATGTTCTGAAGGGCGTCAGCCCCGATTACAGTATTATTGCGCAGAAAGACGCGCTGCCAGAAGTTCTCGCCAGCTTCGAGCCTCTTTTCACTCAGCAGTACGGCCTGACGTTGGATGCCTTAAGCGAGCGATACGACGCAATTCTGCAAGAACAGCAGGCGGCTTCAGCCGCCCGGCTGGCGGCGCTCGATAAATCCTGCGCCCGGAAAATGGGTGAAATGGCACAGAGTATTCAGCTACTGCAGGGCCAGGTAGGCGAATTAAACCAGTTGGTTGCGCACAATCACCAGCTTCAACAGCAGGTAGCCGATCTGCATAATAGCCGCTCATGGCGAGTCACACAGCCGCTGCGCTGGCTCTCTTTCCAGCGCCAGCTGTTGCGTCAGGAAGGGGCTAAAGTTCGCTGCCGGCGTGCGGCAAGAAAAATATTGCGCAAAGGGATGGCGCTCTCGCTGGTCTTTTTCCATCGCTATCCTAAATCAAAGGTGTATCTGTTTAAGATCCTCAGGAAAACCGGCAGTTATCAACTGTTCCAGCGCCTGTTCCAGCGCGTGATGCTGGTGTCGACGGATCCAATGATGATGGCGAGGTCCAGAAGATACGATGTGGGCACTGAAGAGATGACAAGTCGCGCGTTGAGTATTTATAACGAATTAAAAAATAAAAATACGGAGAAATAACGATGCGTATTGTCATTGATTTACAAGGCGCGCAGACGGAAAGCCGCTTTCGTGGCATCGGTCGTTATAGTGTTTCTATTGCCAGGGCGATTATCAGGAATAATAGCCAGCACGAAGTTTTCATCGCTTTATCCGCCATGCTGGGGGAATCCATCGCTGACGTGAAAGCGCAGTTTGCCGATCTGCTGCCGGCAGAAAATATCGTCATCTGGCACGCTGCGGGTCCGGTGCGGGCGATGGACAGAGGCAATGAATGGCGTCGGGAAAGCGCGGAGCTGATGCGTGAAGCCTTCCTTGAGGGGCTACGCCCGGATGTCGTTTTCATCACCAGCCTGTTTGAAGGGCACGTCGATGATGCCGTCACATCCGTGCATAAGTTTAGCCGTAGCTATAAAGTGGCGGTTCTGCACCACGATCTGATTCCGCTGGTGCAGGCGGAAACCTATCTGCTGGACGACGTTTATAAGCCCTATTACCTGCAGAAAGTTGAATGGTTAAAGAATGCCGATCTTCTGCTGACTAACTCCGCTTATACCGCCCAGGAGGCGATTGAACACCTGCATCTGCAGGGCGACCATGTGCGTAATATCGCCGCCGCGGCGGACCCGCAGTTTTGCATGGCAGAAGTTAGCGCAAGCGAAAAAGAGACGGTTCTTGGCCACTATAGCATTCAGCGCGATTTTGTCCTCTATGCACCGGGTGGGTTCGATTCGCGTAAAAACTTTAAACGTCTGATTGAGGCCTATTCCGGGCTCAGTGATGAATTACGTCGCGCACATCAGTTGGTGATCGTCAGTAAGCTTTCCATTGGCGATCGTCAGTATCTCGAATCCCTGGCCTCTGCGAATGGCCTGCAGCAGGGGGAGTTGGTACTGACCGGCTATGTGCCGGAAAACGAACTGATTCAGCTTTACCGGCTGTGTAAGCTCTTTATCTTTGCCTCGTTACATGAAGGTTTTGGCCTGCCTGTGCTGGAGGCAATGTCGTGCGGCGCGCCGGCTATTGGCTCGAACGTCACCAGCATTCCTGAAGTTATCGGTAATCCTGATGCCCTGTTTGACCCGTATTCCGTCTCCTCTATTCGGGAAAAAATGACCCAATGCCTGACGGATGCGCATTTCCTGGCGCGTCTGAAAGAGATGGCGCAGCAGCAGGCGCGAAATTTCTCATGGGATAAGGCCGCTGTTACGGCGCTGGAAGCGTTTGAAAACATCGCAGTGCAGGGAAAAAGCGCAGCACACGCTTCACCAGCGGCGCTGGTTCAGCGCATCCTCGCCATTTCTCAAGGGCAGCCTGAAGATCGCGATTTACGTTTATGCGCGACGGCCATGGATTTCAACCTGAAAACGGCTGAGCTCTATCAGCTTGAAGACGATGCCCTAAACTGGCGCGTAGAAGGGCCTTTCGATAGTTCATACAGCCTGGCGCTTGTGAATCGTGAATTTGCCCGCGCGCTGGCGGGGGATGGCGTCGATGTGCTGCTGCACTCGACGGAAGGGCCGGGGGATTTTGCCCCTGATGCGGCATTTATGGCGCAGGCTGAAAATAGCGATCTGCTTAATTTTTACAATAAATGCCGCTCAATTGAGGCGGGAAAAAAGGTTGATATCCTCAGCCGTAATATCTACCCACCGCGCGTGGCGGATATGAATGCCCGGGTTAAATTGCTTCACTGCTATGCTTGGGAAGAAACAGAGATCGGAAGAGCACACGTCTGAAC
>ERZ506969.272-NODE-272-length-14236-cov-3.93082_pt1 | contig 14236 bp, 7 predicted proteins | sample MGYA00512891_ERZ506969 | MGnify/ENA metagenome assembly ERZ506969
CGCTGGTGCCTCGCGTGCTGCAACAGGCATTTCACCTGATGCGTTCTGGTCGTCCGGGTCCGGTACTGGTGGATTTACCGTTCGACGTTCAGGTTGCGGAAATCGAGTTTGATCCTGACATGTACGAACCGCTGCCGGTCTACAAACCTGCTGCCAGCCGTATGCAGATCGAAAAAGCTGTAGAAATGTTAATCCAGGCCGAACGTCCGGTGATTGTTGCCGGGGGCGGGGTAATCAATGCTGACGCAGCTGCACTGTTACAACAGTTTGCTGAACTGACCAGCGTTCCGGTGATCCCAACGCTGATGGGCTGGGGCTGTATCCCGGACGATCATGAACTGATGGCCGGGATGGTCGGTCTGCAAACCGCGCATCGTTACGGTAACGCAACGTTGCTGGCGTCCGACATGGTGTTTGGTATCGGTAACCGTTTTGCTAACCGTCATACCGGTTCGGTAGAGAAATACACCGAAGGGCGCAAAATCGTTCATATCGATATTGAGCCGACGCAAATTGGTCGCGTGCTGTGTCCGGATCTCGGCATTGTCTCTGATGCTAAAGCGGCGCTGACACTGCTGGTTGAAGTGGCGCAGGAGATGCAAAAAGCGGGTCGTCTGCCGTGTCGTAAAGAATGGGTCGCCGACTGCCAGCAGCGCAAACGCACTTTGCTGCGCAAAACCCACTTCGACAACGTGCCGGTGAAACCGCAGCGCGTGTATGAAGAGATGAACAAAGCCTTTGGTCGCGATGTTTGTTATGTCACCACCATCGGTCTGTCACAAATCGCTGCGGCACAAATGCTGCATGTCTTTAAAGACCGCCACTGGATCAACTGTGGTCAGGCTGGTCCGTTAGGCTGGACGATTCCGGCTGCGCTGGGGGTTTGTGCCGCTGATCCGAAACGCAATGTGGTGGCGATTTCTGGCGACTTTGACTTCCAGTTCCTGATTGAAGAGTTAGCCGTTGGCGCGCAGTTCAACATTCCGTACATCCATGTGCTGGTGAATAACGCCTATCTCGGCCTGATTCGTCAGTCACAACGTGCCTTTGACATGGACTACTGCGTGCAACTCGCTTTCGAGAATATCAACTCCAGCGAAGTGAACGGTTACGGCGTCGACCACGTAAAAGTAGCGGAAGGTTTAGGTTGTAAAGCTATTCGGGTCTTCAAACCGGAAGATATTGCGCCAGCCTTTGAACAGGCGAAAGCCTTAATGGCGCAATATCGGGTACCGGTAGTCGTGGAAGTTATTCTCGAGCGTGTGACCAATATTTCGATGGGCAGCGAACTGGATAACGTCATGGAATTTGAAGATATCGCCGATAACGCAGCGGACGCACCGACTGAAACCTGCTTCATGCACTATGAATAAGGGAGATAACTAATGTTACGTTTCTCTGCTAATTTATCGATGTTATTTGGTGAATATGATTTTCTCGCCCGTTTTGAGAAAGCTGCGCAGTGTGGTTTTCGCGGCGTTGAATTTATGTTTCCTTATGACTACGACATTGAAGAATTAAAACAGGTGCTGGCGAGTAATAAACTCGAACATACGCTGCACAATTTACCGGCGGGTGACTGGGCGGCGGGGGAGCGCGGTATTGCCTGTATTCCTGGCCGTGAAGAAGAGTTTCGGGATGGCGTTGCAGCAGCGATTCGTTATGCTCGTGCGCTGGGGAATAAAAAAATTAACTGTCTGGTCGGTAAAACGCCGGCTGGTTTCAGCAGTGAACAGATTCACGCAACGCTTGTAGAAAACCTGCGTTATGCCGCGAATATGCTGATGAAAGAAGATATTTTATTACTGATTGAACCTATTAACCATTTTGATATTCCTGGTTTCCATCTCACTGGAACTCGGCAGGCGCTGAAATTGATTGATGATGTTGGTTGCTGCAATTTGAAAATTCAGTATGACATTTATCACATGCAGCGGATGGAAGGTGAATTAACCAACACCATGACTCATTGGGCCGATAAAATTGGTCACCTGCAAATTGCTGATAATCCGCATCGCGGCGAACCGGGAACCGGAGAAATTAATTACGAATATCTCTTTACGGTAATTGAAAATTCTGACTACAACGGTTGGGTTGGTTGTGAATATAAACCCCAAACCACCACGGAAGCCGGTTTACGCTGGATGGATCCGTACCGTTAAAACGTAACGCTGTTCAGGCAATGCTTTTTTAGGCCGCTAAGTTGGCAGGGGATCGTGTTGTCTGAATTCAGGAATAGCGACATTTAAAAAGAGGTTAATTATGAAACTGGGATTTATTGGCTTAGGCATTATGGGTACTCCGATGGCCATTAATCTGGCGCGTGCCGGTCATCAATTACATGTCACGACTATTGGACCGGTTGCTGATGAATTACTGTCACTGGGTGCCGTCAGTGTTGAAACTGCGCGCCAGGTAACGGAAGCATCGGACATCATTTTTATTATGGTGCCGGATACACCACAGGTTGAAGAAGTTCTGTTTGGTGAAAATGGTTGTACCAAAGCCTCGCTGAAGGGCAAAACCATTGTTGATATGAGCTCCATTTCACCGATTGAAACTAAGCGTTTCGCTCGTCAGGTGAATGAACTGGGCGGTGATTATCTCGATGCGCCAGTCTCCGGCGGTGAAATCGGCGCGCGTGAAGGGACGTTGTCAATTATGGTTGGCGGTGACGAAGCGGTATTTGAACGTGTTAAACCGCTGTTTGAACTGCTCGGTAAAAATATCACCCTTGTGGGCGGTAACGGCGACGGTCAAACCTGCAAAGTGGCAAATCAGATTATTGTGGCGCTCAATATTGAAGCGGTCTCTGAAGCCCTGCTGTTTGCTTCAAAAGCCGGTGCGGACCCGGTACGTGTGCGCCAGGCGCTGATGGGCGGCTTTGCTTCCTCACGTATTCTGGAAGTTCACGGTGAGCGCATGATTAAACGCACTTTTAATCCAGGTTTCAAAATTGCGCTGCACCAGAAAGATCTCAACCTGGCACTGCAAAGTGCGAAAGCACTTGCGCTGAACCTGCCAAACACTGCGACCTGCCAGGAGTTATTTAATACCTGTGCGGCAAACGGTGGCAGCCAGTTGGATCACTCTGCGTTAGTGCAGGCGCTGGAATTAATGGCGAATCATAAACTGGCCTGATACCCGCAATAAAAATGGCCGATATCAGAAAATGAATCGGCCAGCAATATTAAAAAAGAAAGCAGCCAAAGATGTTGCTTCAGCATTAAAAATAATATTTTTATTTTATTTGTTCCTCATAGCTAGATTAAAACAACGTTATTCGATACGTGAAATTAAGAGGGATTTATGGAACATCAGAGAAAACTATTCCAGCAACGCGGCTATAGCGAAGATCTATTGCCGAAAACGCAAAGCCAGCGGACCTGGAAAACATTTAACTATTTTACCTTATGGATGGGTTCGGTTCATAACGTTCCCAATTATGTGATGGTCGGCGGCTTTTTTATTCTCGGCTTGTCTACCTTTAGTATTATGCTGGCAATTATCCTCAGCGCCTTTTTCATTGCCGCGGTAATGGTATTAAACGGTGCTGCGGGCAGTAAATACGGCGTACCGTTTGCCATGATCCTGCGTGCTTCTTACGGCGTACGTGGCGCACTGTTTCCTGGATTATTAAGAGGCGGTATTGCTGCCATTATGTGGTTTGGCCTGCAATGTTACGCCGGATCACTGGCCTGCTTGATCCTGATTGGCAAAATCTGGCCGGGATTTTTAACTCTCGGTGGTGATTTCACGCTGTTAGGCCTTTCTCTACCGGGCTTAATTACTTTCTTACTCTTCTGGCTGGTTAACGTTGGTATTGGTTTTGGCGGCGGCAAAGTTTTAAATAAATTCACTGCCATTCTTAACCCGTGCATCTATATCGTTTTCGGCGGCATGGCGATTTGGGCGATTTCGCTGGTCGGGATCGGTCCAATCTTTGACTACATCCCGAGCGGTATTCAGAAAGCAGAAAACGGTGGCTTCCTGTTCCTGGTGGTGATTAACGCAGTGGTTGCGGTCTGGGCAGCACCGGCGGTTAGCGCATCCGACTTTACGCAAAATGCTCACTCGTTTCGTGAGCAGGCACTTGGGCAAACGCTGGGTTTGGTCGTAGCTTATATTCTGTTTGCGGTCGCCGGGGTATGTATTATTGCCGGAGCCAGTATTCACTACGGCGCTGATACCTGGAACGTGCTGGATATTGTTCAGCGTTGGGACAGCCTGTTTGCCTCGTTCTTTGCGGTACTGGTTATTCTGATGACGACCATTTCCACTAACGCCACCGGTAATATTATTCCGGCTGGTTATCAGATTGCCGCCATTGCACCGACAAAACTGACCTATAAAAACGGCGTACTGATTGCCAGTATTATCAGCCTGCTGATCTGCCCGTGGAAATTAATGGAAAATCAGGACAGTATTTATCTGTTCCTCGATATCATCGGCGGGATGCTGGGTCCGGTAATTGGTGTCATGATGGCGCATTATTTTGTGGTGATGCGTGGACAAATTAATCTTGATGAACTGTATACCGCAGCAGGCGATTTCAAATATTACGATAACGGCTTTAACCTTACCGCGTTCTCAGTAACTTTGGTCGCCGTTATTTTATCTCTCGGTGGTAAATTTATTCCGTTCATGGAGCCTTTATCACGCGTTTCATGGTTTGTCGGCGTTATTGTCGCATTCGCTGCCTACGCGTTATTAAAAAAACGTACAGCAGCAGAAAAAACAGGAGAACAAAAAGTCACAGGTTAATTAATCCCGATATTGAACATTGAGTTAAAAAACCAATCTGTATTTTACAAGGAGTTTGTTATGTCTTTTGATTTAATCATTAAAAACGGCACCGTTATTTTAGAAAACGAAGCTCGCGTTGTAGATATCGCCGTTAAAGGCGGAAAAATTGCTGCTATCGGTCAGGATCTGGGTGATGCAAAAGAAGTTATGGATGCGTCTGGTCTGGTGGTTTCGCCGGGCATGGTTGATGCGCACACCCATATTTCTGAACCGGGTCGTAGCCACTGGGAAGGTTATGAAACCGGTACTCGCGCAGCGGCAAAAGGTGGTATCACCACCATGATCGAAATGCCGCTCAACCAGCTGCCTGCAACGGTTGACCGTGCTTCAATTGAACTGAAGTTCGATGCCGCTAAAGGCAAGCTGACTATCGATGCGGCACAACTCGGTGGCCTGGTGTCTTACAACATTGATCGTCTGCATGAGTTGGATGAAGTGGGCGTTGTCGGCTTCAAATGCTTCGTTGCGACCTGTGGCGATCGCGGTATCGACAACGACTTCCGTGATGTAAACGACTGGCAGTTCTTCAAAGGTGCGCAGAAGCTGGGCGAACTGGGGCAGCCGGTGCTGGTGCACTGCGAAAACGCGCTGATCTGTGATGCACTGGGTGAAGAAGCGAAAAGTGAAGGTCGCGTAACTGCCCATGACTATGTGGCTTCGCGTCCGGTATTTACCGAAGTGGAAGCGATTCGCCGCGTACTGTACCTGGCGAAAGTTGCCGGTTGCCGTCTGCACATTTGCCATATCAGCAGCCCAGAAGGTGTTGAAGAAGTGACTCGTGCACGTCAGGAAGGTCAGGATGTTACTTGTGAATCCTGCCCGCATTACTTTGTACTGGATACCGATCAGTTCGAAGAAATCGGTACTCTGGCGAAGTGTTCACCGCCGATCCGCGATCTGGAAAACCAGAAAGGCATGTGGGAAAAACTGTTTAACGGTGAAATCGACTGCCTGGTTTCCGACCACTCACCATGCCCTCCGGAAATGAAAGCCGGCAACATCATGGAAGCATGGGGCGGTATTGCCGGTCTGCAAAACTGTATGGACGTGATGTTCGATGAAGCGGTACAGAAACGCGGAATGTCTCTGCCAATGTTCGGCAAATTAATGGCGACTAACGCAGCAGATATTTTCGGTCTGCAGCAAAAAGGCCGTATCGCCCCAGGAAAAGATGCCGACTTCGTCTTCATTCAGCCGAATAGCAGCTATGTTCTTACCAATGACGATCTGGAATATCGCCACAAAGTCAGCCCGTATGTTGGCCGTACCATTGGCGCACGTATCACGAAAACCATCTTACGTGGTGATGTGATTTACGACATCGAACAGGGCTTCCCTGTTGCGCCGAAAGGTCAATTTATCCTTAAACATCAGCAGTAATCTGGCCCCTGCAATGCCCGTCCTTGCGGCGGGCATTCTCCGGTTAAGGTGTGTTTATGTTCAATTTTGCAGTGAGCCGCGAAAGCCTGTTATCAGGATTTCAGTGGTTTTTCTTTATTTTTTGCAACACGGTTGTGGTTCCTCCTACGCTACTTTCTGCTTTTCAGTTGCCGCAAAGTAGCCTGCTTACGCTCACGCAATATGCTTTTCTTGCTACCGCACTGGCCTGCTTCGCTCAGGCGTTCTGCGGTCATCGTCGTGCAATTATGGAAGGGCCAGGCGGCCTGTGGTGGGGAACCATCCTCACGATTACTCTCGGCGAAGCCTCGCGCGGGACACCGATCAACGATATCGCTACCAGCCTGGCGGTGGGGATTGCGCTCTCTGGCGTGCTGACGATGTTGATTGGTTTTAGCGGATTAGGCCATCGCCTGGCGCGGTTATTTACGCCGTCGGTGATGGTCTTGTTTATGTTGATGCTGGGCGCGCAGCTGACCACTATCTTTTTCAAAGGTATGCTCGGGCTGCCGTTTGGCATAGCCGACCCGAATTTTAAAATTCAGTTACCGCCGTTCGCGCTCTCGGTGGCGGTGATGTGCCTGGTACTGGCGATGATTATCTTCCTGCCGCAACGTTTTGCCCGTTATGGCCTGCTGGTCGGTACGATAACCGGCTGGTTGTTGTGGTACTTTTGCTTTCCTTCTTCGCATTCGCTCTCCGGTGAGTTGCACTGGCAGTGGTTCCCGCTCGGCAGTGGCGGTGCTTTGTCGCCGGGAATTATTCTGACGGCGGTGATTACAGGTCTGGTGAATATCAGCAATACCTACGGTGCGATTCGGGGCACGGATGTTTTTTATCCGCAGCAGGGCGCGGGGAATACGCGTTATCGTCGTAGCTTTGTGGCGACCGGATTTATGACGCTGATAACCGTACCGCTGGCGGTAATTCCATTTTCACCGTTTGTTTCATCCATTGGTTTATTAACCCAGACTGGCGATTACACGCGGCGTTCGTTTATTTATGGCAGCGTTATTTGCCTGCTGGTGGCGCTGGTTCCGGCACTCACACGACTGTTTTGCAGTATCCCTTTACCCGTGAGTAGCGCGGTCATGCTGGTTTCTTATCTGCCTTTACTCTTTTCCGCGCTGGTGTTTAGCCAGCAAATAACCTTTACCGCTCGCAATATTTATCGACTCGCATTGCCGTTATTTGTCGGCATATTTTTAATGGCATTACCGCCTGTGTATCTGCAAGACCTTCCATTAACGCTGCGTCCTCTGCTCAGTAACGGCTTATTGGTCGGGATTTTACTGGCTGTTCTTATGGATAATCTTATTCCGTGGGAACGCATCGAATAATTTGTTGAAAAAGGATTGATAATGAAGATTGTCATTGCGCCAGACTCTTTTAAAGAGAGCTTAAGTGCAGAAAAATGTTGCCAGGCAATTAAAGCCGGGTTTTCGACCCTCTTTCCCGATGCGCACTATATCTGTTTGCCGATAGCGGATGGCGGCGAAGGAACGGTGGATGCGATGGTCGCCGCGACGGGCGGCAACATCGTGACGCTTGAAGTCTGCGGGCCGATGGGCGAAACAGTGAATGCTTTTTATGGCCTTACCGGCGACGGGAAAACGGCGGTGATTGAGATGGCAGCGGCAAGTGGCCTGATGCTGGTCGCGCCTGAAAAGCGTAATCCGTTGCTGGCCTCCAGTTTTGGTACGGGGGAGTTAATTCGTCATGCGCTGGATAACGGCATTCGCCATATTATTCTCGGCATTGGCGGCAGTGCGACGGTCGACGGCGGTATGGGCATGGCGCAGGCGCTCGGTGTGCGTTTCCTTGATGCCGACGGTCAGGTGCTGGTGGCTAACGGCGGTAATTTAGCGCGCGTGGCAAGCATTGAGATGGATGAATGCGATCCGCGTCTGGCGAATTGCCATATTGAAGTAGCATGTGACGTTGATAACCCGCTGGTAGGGGCACGCGGCGCGGCGGCGGTGTTTGGCCCGCAAAAAGGGGCAACGCCGGAAATGGTCGAAGAGCTGGAACAGGGGCTGCAAAATTACGCCCGTGTTTTACAACAGCAAACTGAAATCAACGTCTGCCAGATGGCGGGCGGCGGCGCTGCGGGCGGTATGGGTATTGCGGCGGCGGTATTTCTCAATGCGGATATTAAACCAGGTATTGAGATTGTGTTGAATGCGGTCAATCTTGCGCAGGCAGTGCAGGGCGCAGCACTGGTGATTACCGGGGAAGGGCGCATCGACTCGCAAACGGCAGGCGGTAAAGCGCCGCTGGGTGTGGCGTCGGTGGCGAAGCAGTTTAATGTACCGGTGATTGGGATTGCTGGCGTATTGGGTGATGGCGTGGAAGTGGTGCACCAGTACGGCATTGATGCGGTATTCAGCATTTTGCCACGTCTGGCACCTTTAGCCGAAGTGCTCGCCAGCGGTGAAACCAATCTCTTCAACAGCGCACGAAATATTGCCTGCGCCATTAAAATAGGTCAGGGAATTAAAAACTGACCCTTACCTTTAAAGCGGATGCGATTTATATCGCATCTTTTTTTACCTGAATTTACTACAAAAAAAGCCACGGTATAAACCGTGGCAAAATCCAACATAGCTAAAAATAATCAGGCGAGTGGTATGACTTAAATCTCGACGTCGCGGTTACAATCTTTCGAGTAAATATAGCTGAACGCTTCACCACGCCCTACGCCATAACCAGCCTGTAAAGAATAAGCGCCCATAAAGATGTAATCGCCTTTTTTCACCGGGATCCAGTTATTGTCGAGGTTATAAACCCCCTGACCGGAAAGAATATAGGCACCGTGTTCCTGAACATGTGTTTCGATATAACCGTGGCTGGCACCTGGTGCAAAAGAGAGGATATGCATGTTCATATCAAAACCTAACTCTTTGGGCAGGAAATCCAGCAGGATCACATCATCCATACCTTCATAGTGAATGCGTTCCAGTTCGCTGGCATTACCAGAAACCAGCCACGGTGCATGGCCTTCTACCGGAACATAGCGGCGCTTATATAAAAAGATTTGGCTGTCTTCGGCCTGGGCGTTAACAAACGTCATTAAGGAGCCTGGTGGGCAATAAAGATAGCCACCTTCGCTTAAGGCAAATGTTTTGCCTTCGGCTTTGGCAGTGATATTTCCAGAGATCACATACAGGAACGTTTCAATGCCTTCGCCACCGAAGCCCTGTTGGTTGCCACCGTTTTGATGCAGTGTGACCAGATAATCAACAAAAGAGGCACCCAGCTTTGGCGTGGAGAGGATTGTCGCGTCACAATTTTCAAAGCCCGGAATAATATTTTTTACCAGACCATCCGGGGTTAACAGTGCGAAATTACCGTGTTTAACAATCGCACGGTTAGCCAGTAAATCTTCGCGGTAACCGGTGACGTTATTTAAATATCCCATTTATGACTCCTTATTTCTGCCAGGCAAGTTGATAAAGCATGAGTGCCAACGTTTTGACCCCTTCGGCAAGGTCGGTAATATTGGTGCGTTCCGCCGGGTTATGGCTGATCCCGTTGATGCTGGGGATAAAAATCATGCAGGTTGGTACGCGAGGCGCGAAAATTTGCGCGTCGTGCCCGGCACCACTGTGCATCACCCGGTAATTCAGTTTTTCTCTTTCACACAATTCTGTCAGGGTGGCGACCAGCTCCTTATTCATCGGCACGGGTTCTTCGTCCATCCATAAATCGATATCAATACCAATGTCCATTTCATCGCAAATCGCCCGCATGTCGTTTTCTAACTGTTGGGTGAAATCGCGCAGCACGGCAGCGTCGGTATGACGACAATCAATGGTGAACGTGGTTTTACCCGGCACCACATTTACCGTATTCGGGTGCGGCTCTACTTTGCCAAAGGTCAGAACCAGCGGATCGCCCATCCTTTTCGCTTTTTCGACCGACTGATGGCAAATGCGACTGAAAGCGTAAACTGTATCACGACGATAACCCATCGGCGTGGTGCCTGCATGGTTTGATTCGCCGTTCAGCGTTACCGTATAACGACGCTGCCCGACAATTGCATTCACCACGCCAATTGATTGCCCATTACTTTCCAGCACACAGCCCTGTTCAATATGCAGTTCAACAAAGGCTTTAATATCCTGACGCGGAGTTAGTGGGGCGTTCGGAAGAGTAAATCCGCAAGCCTTCATCGCATCGACAAAACTATTTCCTTTGGCATCACAGATATTCCGCACGTCGTCAGGATTCGCCAGCCCAAAGATATTTTTACTGCCCCAGAAGACATACGGGAAGCGGCTGCCTTCTTCTTCTGCCATCGCCACTACTTCGACCGTACGTAGCGGCGCGCCGTATTGCGTTTTCAGCCAGTCAATTGCCAGCCACGCCGCCAGCGCGCCGAATTGCCCGTCGAGGTTACCGCCGTTAACCACGGTATCGATATGCGAACCGCTCAGAATCACTTCCTGTGGATATTCGGTACCATTCAGGCGACCGTATAAATTCCCTACTTCATCGAAACGTGTTTCCAGCCCACTTGCTGCCATTCTTTTTTTAAATTGCTGCTGGGTTTCCAGCCATTCCGGCGAATAAAGTAAACGGGTCATCCCACCCGTTGGGTCAGCGCCAAAAGAGGAAAGCCAGGGCAGCGTTTCTTCTATGGCTTGACGAAAATGTGTAATCATAAGAAAGTCCTGTCTCAATAATTATTGCGCAAAGGGATTTTTCGTTTCGTATGACGTGTTATAAAGCGCGTCGGAAATTAAATACTGGTAAATATCATCAACAATTTCGATGCCTTCGACGGCGGCTTTGCGTTGTTTAATATCCTGATCCTGTCCGGGATAATAAACTTGGTTAAAACCGGGCGCGGGGGTAATGGCATTTAATTCGCGCATGGTCTGGCTAAGATGTTGACGGAATAATTCGCTGGAGGAGAAAAAGTTCGGATTAATAACTATATGTAATTGCCCCAAATTACGCCCTGCGTGTAAATCGTCATACATCGAACTAACCTGTCGCCCGAACGGTAAGCCGAGTAAGACGCCTGAGAGGACGTCAATCATCATCATCAGGCCATACCCTTTTGGCCCGGCGGCGGGGAGCAGAGCATGTACCGCGAACGGATCGGTTGTTGGTGCACCGTTTTTATCGACCGCCCAGGTATCCGGGATAGACATATTACGCGAGCGGGCGTCGAGCACTTTTCCCCATGCCTGTACGGTAGTCGCCATATCAAAGGTAAGGATCTCGTCGCCTTCTCCCGGCGCGGCAAAGGCCAGGGGGTTAGTACCGTAGTAAATTTCCGCGCCGCCAAACGGCACCACCATTGGATCGGACTGGCACATCGAAATGCCAATGAATCCGGCGCGGGCTGCCTGCTGCACAAAATAAGAGATTGCGCCGCTGTGACCCATCCGGCTGATACCGACCACCGCAACGCCATTTTGCTGGGCGGTTTTGATGGCATGTTCCATACCCATTTTCGCCGCGACCTGTCCGGCGGCATTGTCGGCATGTAAAATTGCCGAGCACGGCCCGGTTTCCTCAAGACGAAACTCCGGTTCGCGGTTGGTGCCGCCTTTTGAAATGCGTTCCGCGTAGTATTCCACGCGCACCGCGCCATGAGAGTGGATCCCTCTGGCATCGGCGTAAACCAATACTTCAGCCACGGTTGCAGCGTGCTCACGTTTTAACCCAGCCTGGCAGAGTTTATTCTCAATTAGCTGGTGGAGTGTTTCCCGACTGATTTTCATCTGTCTTCCTTTTTAACGACGGTGTGAAGCATGACTGCAATTAACATACAGGGAAAATATCTGGATTATGTGATCCAGACAGGCAAAAAAATATAGTTAGAATTTATTTGATAATCCGCTCGCTTTTAACCTGGTTTTTAAAACAACCACGCTTATTAAAAAATAACACGTAATAGCATGGCGGTTATTTGAATTCTTTTGTTAATAATCCCTGTGTGATATTCATCACCTTATTTACCCGTTGTCATCGATACCGTAATCGCCACATTAACACTGCTCGTGCAATTGCCATGGGTGCAATTTTTAAGGAGTTGTTATGATCCACGCCTTTATTAAAAAAGGGTGTTTTCAGGATTCGGTCAGTTTAATGATTATTTCACGAAAACTCAGCGAATCAGAAAATGTTGATGATGTTTCCGTAATGATGGGTACGCCCGCCAATAAAGCGTTATTAGATACCACAGGTTTCTGGCATGACGATTTTAATAACGCCACGCCGAACGATATTTGCGTGGCAATTCGTAGCGAAGCGGCGGATGCGGGGATCGCGCAGGCGATTATGCAGCAGCTTGAAGAGGCGCTAAAACAACTGGCGCAGGGGTCAGGCAGCAGCCAGTCCTTGACGCAGGTGCGTCGCTGGGACAGTGCCTGTCAGAAATTATCCGATGCCAGTCTGGCGCTGATTTCAGTGGCTGGCGAGTATGCGGCGGAGCTGGCGAATCAGGCGCTGGATCGCAACCTCAACGTGATGATGTTCTCCGATAACGTCACGCTGGAAGATGAAATCCAACTTAAAACCCGCGCGCGAGAAAAAGGCTTGCTGGTGATGGGGCCGGACTGCGGTACGTCGATGATTGCCGGCACGCCGCTGGCTTTTGCTAACGTGATGCCGGAAGGCAACATTGGCGTCATTGGCGCTTCCGGTACCGGGATTCAGGAGCTGTGCTCACAGATTGCGCTGGCAGGGGAGGGAATTACTCACGCGATTGGCCTTGGCGGGCGCGACCTCAGCCGTGAAGTGGGCGGCATCAGTGCGCTGACGGCGCTGGAAATGCTCAGTGCAGACGAGAAAAGCGAAGTGCTGGCATTTGTTTCAAAACCGCCTGCCGAAGCTGTGCGTCTGAAAATTGTTAATGCCATGAAAGCAACCGGCAAACCGACGGTGGCGCTGTTTTTAGGTTATACCCCGGCGGTGGCCCGCGACGAGAATGTCTGGTTTGCCTCCTCGCTGGATGAGGCCGCACGCCTGGCTTGCCTGCTTTCACGCGTTACGGCGCGACGTAACGCGATAACGCCTGCCAGCAGCGGATTTATTTGCGGTTTGTATACCGGCGGTACGCTGGCTGCCGAAGCGGCGGGATTACTTGCCGGGCACCTTGGCGTGGAAGCCGACGATACCCATCATCACGGCATGATGCTCGACGCCGATGGTCACCAGATTATTGACCTCGGCGATGATTTCTACACCGTCGGGCGTCCCCATCCGATGATCGACCCAGCCTTACGCAATCAGTTAATTGCCGATCTCGGCGCTAAACCGCAAGTGCGCGTATTGCTGCTTGATGTCGTGATTGGCTTCGGTGCGACCGCCGATCCTGCCGCCTCGCTGGTAAGCGCCTGGCAAAAAGCCTGTGCCGCGCGTTCAGACAATCAACCACTGTATGCCATTGCCACGGTGACAGGCACTGAACGTGACCCGCAATGCCGCTCGCAGCAAATCGCCACGCTGGAAGATGCAGGGATCGCGGTAGTGAGTTCGCTGCCGGAAGCCACCTTGCTGGCGGCGGCACTGATTCGTCCGCTTTCGCCTGCCACTCAGCAACACACACCGTCATTACTGGAAAACGTCGCCGTGATTAACATCGGATTACGCAGCTTTGCGCTGGAGCTACAAAGCGCCAGCAAACCGGTTGTGCATTACCAATGGTCGCCAGTCGCCGGCGGCAATAAAAAACTGGCTCGTTTATTAGAACGTTTGCAATAAGGGGTTCCCATGTTTACATCAGTGGCGCAAGCCAATGCTGCGGTTATCGAACAAATTCGTCGCGCTCGTCCACACTGGCTGGATGTGCAACCGGCTTCTTCACTTATCAGCGAACTAAACGAGGGCAAAACACTGCTTCACGCCGGGCCGCCAATGCGCTGGCAGGAGATGACCGGACCCATGAAAGGGGCGTGCGTGGGCGCATGTCTGTTCGAAGGCTGGGCGAAAGATGAAGCGCAGGCGCTGGCAATACTGGAGCAGGGGGAAGTGAACTTCATTCCTTGTCACCATGTGAATGCCGTCGGTCCAA
>ERZ506969.273-NODE-273-length-14199-cov-42.9613_pt1 | contig 14199 bp, 12 predicted proteins | sample MGYA00512891_ERZ506969 | MGnify/ENA metagenome assembly ERZ506969
TTTACCCTTGTCCTTGTCGCTTTTTGGTGATAAAAGGCAACTTGTTGCCGGTCTGGCAAATCAATAAAGAGATAGCGAACAGGAACGAACCTTTTGGTGAGAGGAAGCTTTTCCTATTTTGTCTTGCAAAGCAAGACCCCTTATCTTAGTGAACGTGCAACGTTCACTTCCTTTCTTCTCGAACGGCGGTGGCGGTTGGAGTGAGAGAAAGGTTTTTCAATTGAGAAGGCGCTTGTGCCTTCCTAAACAGGCCTTTCCCTTTCTTCCTGTTTCTATGTAAAACAAAAAGAGCTGCAGTCCTACATTAGGATTGCAACTCTTCTTTTTTTATATGCCCATCGATCGCGTAAAATGATCGGGATTTCTAACATACATGCTAGCAATAACTAGCTGATTTCGTTTATTGAAGTGACCTGTGACGGCAATATTGTATTTTCCATCATCCATAATTAGCAATTTATCGATAATTTCAATATCTGCAACTACACAATTAATCGATTCATGAATCGTTTGTAAAGTAAAGCGAACCAATAACGGTTGCGTTTTTATTACTCGGATTTTATCAAGCAAACCAACATATTTGTTCATCACAATCACCTCGCTAAAATTATAGCAAAAATCCAATCATTTGGATATTTCAATTATGCTATAATAGTCTTGCTGTCTGCTACCCCGGCCTAATCTGGCAAGGGGAGGAGGTTATAGGTTTGAAAATTCTTTTTGATTTTGTTTTTGCAATCATGGCAGAAGTAGCCGCGCACTATATCTGCAAATGGCTTGATTGTAAATTTGCCAAGAAAGACAGTAAGCCTACCCGTTAATTCTTATAATAGAAACGTAAAAGAAAACCACTAGCCCGCCAGCTAGTGGTTTTTGGTTATAGATTGAAAATTCTTTTTGTTGACTAAATTATAACATAAACCGTAGCAAATGCAACCAATAGAAAATGCTACTTAGAACGGTAGATCATCATCGCTAATATCGATTGATTGTCCACCAAATGGATTCCCAAATGGATTCTGTAAAGCGTTCAATCCATTGTTATTAGGCGTCGCTGTATCCCGTTGTTCAAAAGTGGTGGTGCTTGGACTGGTGGACGATTGATCAGCGTGCGCACGGCTTTCTGTCGCTGCTTTGCTTTCTAATAGTTGGAAATTATCGGCCACAACTTCTGTCACATACACACGTTGTCCTTGCTGGTTGTCATAAGTCCGCGTTTGAATCCGCCCAACTACACCAATCAAGCTACCTTTTTTAGCTAATGTCGCCATTGTTTCTGCTGGTTTGCGCCAAATCACACAGTTAATAAAATCAGCTTCTCGATTGCCGTTTTGATTCGTGAAATTTCGGTTGACAGCTAGGGTAAAAGTCGCTACTGCAGTACCACTCGCGGTATAACGTAAATCTGGATCTTTGGTTAAGCGTCCTACTAAAGTTACATTATTGATCATCTTTATCTCTCCATTTCTTGATTCATTTGTTGTGATCTTTTAAACTGCCGTTTTCTTTCTTGATTTTCAATTTTGATCACACTTTTCATTAGGTGATCAATTTCGTTGACTGTATCTGTAAATGAAATGGAATTCGCAAACGTGTTAACTGAGCGATATTTTTCCCACTGCTTTTCCAAATAGTCATTTCCTCTGATCTTATCCATTTCTCTTTCATAATAAAAGGACAACGGTTTTGTATCCCCACGTTTTGTAAATGTATTTCGAACACTTTTGTATAACTCTTTCGTATCGATATTTTCTAGTTTCGGAATGGTAAATAAGTCGTAGTAATCTTTTGCTCTCGAATTATCTGTGCCAAAGCTGAACGTAGCACTTAGCTTTTCTGCAATAATTTGTGCTGTTGGATAAGCTGGAATCTCCACTTTTTTATCTTCAAACATTAATTGGTGATAGTGTGTATCTACTTCAGGATAAATAGAATCTCCTGTTGTCACGTCCATTTTAAATGGCACACGTACTTTCTCTAAATTAGCCACCAATTTAATTTGAAATCCAGGATAAAAATCGGCTTCTCTTGTTTCCTTCATTCCTTGAATAGAGAAAACAATACCTTCTTTCGTGGGTTTCCTAGTTAAATCATTAAAAATACTCTTCAATTTTTCTTCAGTTAATTTGCTATTTCTAAATGTCGTGTCGATATCAATTGTCGTCCTTCTATCGATTCCATATTTTGATCCTAATAAAAAGCCACCTTTCAAAATGAAATCATTTTTATACTTAGATTCAGAAATTTGTTCAATTAAACGATCCATCATAAAATGCCGTTGTACTAACTGTGCATTTAATCCTGTCCTCTTTGCTAAATTTCTTGTTTTTGCTGCAAATTGTGTCGGTGTCATCTTTTTCCTCCATCAATATAAGCTTTGCATATGGTATTTCATTTCTTTTTCTACATGTAGTTTTGTCATATAATCTCTTAATTTGCTTGGATCTCTCAATGGATCTCCCATGTACTCCTTTAATGCTTCTAATTTCATTTCGTATTCAATTTCATATCTCGGATTCCAAATATCACAAAGTGTACGCTCTTTATCATACATAGTGATAGGATTTCCTTGAAAGGAAGTTCCCTCCACTTTTCCTAGCTCGTAAACTTCTTTCTTCACGAAATGAAATTGTAACTGCTGCTCTTTTGTAATTGAACGATCAACGTTATATCCATGGGGAAAAGTTAAGTGAATGAATTTCGGCATATTCGTAGAAAGCTGGTAAATATCTAAAGTCGTTTCATGAGAGAAGATTCCCCTGGAAAATCGTTGCTGAAGCCAAAATAAATCATCTATTCCATGACCATCCTCTACATAGTAACCACGATCAACTTTGATCAATTTTCCTTGATTCACCAATCTTTGTACAGTGGTTGCTGCGATTCCAAATTTTCTGGCTTCCTTCATAGATAAATTTCCATCGCGAATAGCCAACAACTCTTTCAGTTTATCTTGCATTTACTTCCCCTCCTTTCGTTACAAATACACTACATTAAATATATCATGGTAGTGTATTTGTAACAAGGTTAATGTCTATCGATCTAATTCAATTTCTTTTTGAATCCGCTGCTGGTTCTTTAATTGCTGCAGTCTTCGTTTGCTGGCACGCATTTTTTCCTGTTCTGAACGAATTTTGGCTTTTTGATTTTCGATTTCTTGTTGTTTGTGTGTTGTATTACGCATAAGATTAACCCTCCATTATTTTGTAGTGCGTCGTGTTCTTTTCTTGAAGTTCGTTTTTTTCTTTTCAGAAAATTCAAAGCCTGTAGTGAAGTCTTCTTTTAAAACGATCGTTGCTTCAAACGAACCCTTCTGACCTTTTAACCCTTTCACTGGTTGGCTTGTTCGGCCATTTTGAATGATCTCCTTCAGCTGTGTCGCTGTGAGTTTTTTTTTCGCAATCGTTGTCCAACATTTAAAATCACAGGCTTCAGACGTACAAGCTGCCACCTTTTGATAGAGTAAGACTTCTTGTTCCTGGCATTTTGGACAAATTCCTAAATGACGCGCGGCTTCTTGCTTTTCACTGGCTGCTTTCACTTCTTGTAACGTCGATCCAAAATCAATGGATTGGATTTGTCCTGGGACGACTTCCAATAAGTGAGAGACAAACTTTTGGATATTGGCTAGAAAAGTGGTTTGTGTTCCTTTTCGTTCTCCAATCTTTAACAAGTAGCTTTCCCATTTGGCGGTCATTTCGGCACTCGTAAGCAGCGGCTCTTTTTCCACGGCTTGGCAAAGCAAAACCCCTTTATTCGTCACCACGAGCTTATTTTTCTCTACCTTGATATATTCCTTTTGTTTCAAGGTTTCAATAATATTCGCCCGTGTCGCTTCTGTACCTATTCCTTCCACTTCTTTCAATATGGATTGCGCTTCTTCACTATCCACGGTTTTCCCAGCTGTTTTCATCGCAGTGATCAACGTACCTTCGGTATAAGGTTGTGGTGGCTTGGTTTCTTTCTCAAGGACTTGTAAATCTACCGTCACCATTTCTCCTTTTGTCACTTTAGGAAGTAGCGGCTCTTCTTCCTTCTCTTTTCCGTCGCTCTCTTTGCCAAATAACTTCTTCCAACCTAGATCTATCGGTACTTTTCCGATTGCCTTTAACTGAAGCTGCTGAACTTGCGTCAAGATTGTTGTTTCTTCATAGGTATATTTTTCCGCAAACATCGCCACGGTTGTTTTTAACACTTGTTCATAAATAGCCTGCTGCAGTGGACTTAGTTGTTCAAAAGCCGCTGCTGTCATAACTGTTTTTGTAGGAATGATTGCGTAATGTTCCTGGACTTTCTTATCGTTCACATACCGACTATTCGGCGTATGAATAGGGGTTGGAATTTCTTCAGCCCTCAAAAAATGCTTGTATTCGTCTAAGTGATCCAACAGATACGCATATTCCCCTTCCGTAATATAAGGGGTATCCGTTCGCGGATAGCTTAGATATTTCCCTTCATACAAGCCTTGCATGGCTTCCAAAGTGTCTTTGGCACTAGCTTTCATGAGTTGATTCATTTTAGACTGAAGGCTAGATAGAGAAAAAAGACGTGGACTTGCCGCGCTTTTTTTCTCGGTTTCAACTTGGCGAATCATGCCTGGCTGTTTTCCCAATTGAACCCCCTTTTCTTTTAAATAATCTTCAAATGCTTCTTGCGTCGCTTGGGTTTCATTCGGATCAAGCTTCGCATCAAATGCGCCATTTTGAGCGATTACTTGGGCTTTTCCTTCAAAATATGGTTCTTTTTGGAAGTTTCTAATCTTTTCCTGTAATTGATAAATCATGTAAAGCGTTGGGGTTTGGACTCTGCCTAAGGAAAAACTTCCTGGTATGCCTTTTTGCTGCAAGAGTAAACTATACAGTGGGCTGCCGTTCATGCCGATCAACCAATCAGCGATCTGGCGTGCTTGTGCTTCTTCAAATTTCGGATAGGTTTCTCCTGCGTCTCTTAACTGCTGAAATCCTTGATAAATAGCTTCTTTTTCTAAGGAGTTGATCCAAAGTCTTTTAAAGGTCTTTCCCTGCTCTGCGCCTGCTTGTTGAATGATCGTCCAAGCGATCAGTTCCCCTTCACGATCGCTATCTGTCGCAATAATAATGGTGTCGGCCGATTGAAGTTGCTGTTTCACCACCTTGAATTGCTTTTTCTTATCTTTAGGAACATGATAGTGATAATGTGTAGGGAAAATAGGCAAATGTTCTAATGACCATTGTTTCCAATTTTCATCGTACATATCGGGCGAATCTAATTCGACTAAATGACCAAAACCATACGTGATCACAGTTTCACCAGGAAACAATCGATCTTGGATTTCAAAATACCCGTCTTTTCGAGTGGCTTTAGAGAAGCTATCGGCATAAGCTTTCGCTTGTGACGGCTTTTCTGCTAAAATAACGGTTTTCATCATGACGATTTCACTCCCTTTCTTGTTGTCTGCCTTGTTGAAACAACATGGCACGTTTTTGCTTTCTGATTTCTTGTTGCTGGATCTCATGCTTCAATTGATCGTTCCAGTCCTTTTTTACTTCAGGTACAAATTCATGTTCATGATTTTTATAGCCTTTGTAGTATTGTTCTGCTTTATAAGAGAAAAGAATCTGCGCATTAATATCCCCTTTTTCTTGATAAAAACGATCAAAATCGTACGTACCATCCACGCGTTCACAAACTTTTAATTCTTTTGCGACTTCTCTACAAATATCTTTCAAATTAATGGCTTCTATTGAATCGTTAACAGAAAGCTGCTGGCCAAAAGACGCATTTACTTTGTGAGCGGAAACCAGTTGGTTCGTTAATTGCAGATTGTTTTCTGTCTTGTGTATGGCCATAATAGCTTCTGGTGTGACCTTTTCTTCTTTTGCGACTTCTTCATAAATGATTTTGTATTCTTTTGGCACTTGCCAATCATTAGCGATTCCTCGTTCACAACGTACTTTCTGATTCGTAAATGGATCGACTGCGCCCATTAATTGTTCTTTTTCGTAGAAAATATGTCCTGCACGGTCATTATCCACACAAATCTCGATGGATTGAGGAAAGGCTTGTTTCTTTCTCAATTCAGATACTGCCTCACCAAAATAATGACTAATCACATGGTGTTTTAACCCTTCCATAGAGACTAACCACGTATCGTTTAACTGATCACGATTCAGTGCAGCATAGCTAAGTAAATCAATACTACTCTCAAAAAATTTTAACTGTTTAGGGTTACCGATCTTTAGGTTAAATCCATGATTCGCTGTCGAATTTTTATCTATATGCTTATATGTGCCTCTCTCACCAAAACGTTCATAATCAATGAACGTTCCTTGATAACTAGCCCCTACTGTCTCTTTTGTCTGTGGATCTTTCCATAAAAAGGCGACCGCATGATCTAAACGATCGTCTCGAACTAAGAAATTTTGCCGTTCATGTTTTGGCTTTAGTTCGGCAATCAACCCTTCTTTTTCTGCATAATCAATCAGCCACTCTGGTAGTTTTCGTTCTTCCTTCAGATAATTCCTTCCTTTTTCTGTGAGTGGTTGATAATCAACGGGGTGATCTTTGTACTTTTCTGTCTCAAAATGAAGATTTTCTACTCGTTCTGTTTTGTCTTCATTCTTTAGAATAAAATCTGTGGCTGCTTTAAATTGTTGCTTAGAGTCTTGGATCTCTTTGTCTATGAAAAAAAGTTTAGCTAATTCAATAATGTCGCCACTAATATTTTGACTGTTCCAATAAAAACGTTGTTTTCTTCGATCAAAAACAAATGAATCATGGTCTTCTAAGCGATAGTCTCGTCCTTTATTGACTACAGCCATTCCATTGTTTCGAGCAAAATCCACTATATCGATCTGTTTACATCGATCAATAAGACTCATTTTTTTTTCGGTCATTTTCAAACCTCCCAAAAGAAAAAAGACTATCCGTTTTTCAGATAGTCTTTTTTACTTGTTTTATACGCGTTCTTTTTGTGACAATTGTTGTTCATAATAGATTTCATTTTTTCGTTTGGCCACTTCTGACACTGTTTCAAGTGAAAATCGGAATGGATTTCCTAGCGCAAACTCTTCTGAAGATAACGCCGTTTGGATCTCTTTTCCATAACTTTTTCCTTTTAAAATCACTTGATTATGCTGAGGATCTTCAATAAACGCCGCTTCCTTCAGGTGTAATGTTCGACCTGTATTTTCTTCCATGACTTTTCCATCTTTTTTATCAATCCATAGAGTACCTATTTTGACTATTTTCTCCTTCTCTATTTCTGATCTATCTTTAAGTTTCTCAAATACAGGAACTTCCATTCTATTTCTAAAATAGTATTGACTTATATTATCACTTACTACATATAAAGCATCTTCCGAAGAATGATTGTCGTAATGGTTTAATTGTTCTGTAATTGCTAAAGCTTCCTTTTTCTCTCCTAAGTTTTCTTTTGTCAGTACCTGTTGATTCTCTTTATAGACCGTCAATAGTTTTTCAAACTCTTTTATTAAAATCGGACGTGTTTCTTCATGATCTGAAAACCAATGTCGGTAAGTTGAGACAACCACTCCTGCTTGTTTTTGTAGTTCTTTTGTTGCATTATCCAGTTCTATATTACCGCTTTGTGGTCGTTTTTTTTCTTGGTCATATTCTTTTTCTCTGTATTGATTGATTTCCGTAGAAATGGTTTGAATGAATTCATTTGCGACACGGCTGACATCATTCATGATTTTCCCACGTTCCGCGGCTTCCTTATCATCCAAAGTCTGACCATTCTTCGTCCATGCTGCAATGTAAGGAATAGCCTTTTCCGACGTGTCCATTCCAAAATGTTTGCATACAATATAAGAAGTCATTTCTGCCTGCAGTTCTTTGGTTACGGTGTCTAATTCTGAAAATTTGTGCATTCTAGCATGGGCTAATTCGTGAATACTTGTCGCTAAATGCTGCGTCGGTGTATTTCTAGTATTCATGACAATTTCTTCTTGACCAGTAAATTCGTTATGAACATACGCCCCACGTGCTTGTCCTAATTCTCTTTGATAGACTTCACTCTCTGTCATATCTCGAATTTGTATCCCAATAGTGTTGGCTACCGCTTGAATTCCAGCTTGTAGTTCTGCTTGTCCTTTTTTATCCAATTGAAAATCAAACACACGGTTCGGGAAGATTTTCGGATAGTCTTCAGGTTTCAACTGTGTTTGTGTGATATCAAACACTTTTTCAATCGTGTAGTAAGGTTTTTTGATCACTTCGATTTGGCCACTTTCGATTCGTTTTTTATCTTCTGGTGTAGCCTCTGTTTCTCGAACAAAGCCCCGTCCTTTATCATAGAATCCTTTGACCGTTTTTCTGACAAAGATCTTGTTCCCTTGTTCCCCTTTTTTGATATAAATGCCTTCTTTTTTCAACGCAGCACGACCTAAACACGCCGTTGCTCCTGGAAATTGTTTTTCGATCAATAACTGATTTCTAAAAGATCGTTCTGGAAAACGCGACATAAAGTTCAAGAGTTCTTTGACGTCTTCAGGAGAATGGGTATATTTTTTCACCGCATCTAGTGCCTGTTGGGAAAGCAATTTGACTTCTTGCTTAATCTCTTCTGTTGACCGTTTTTGATAACTTGGTTTCTTTGTCTCTACCTTTTTATCGTGGCTACCTATTTCATTTTTTATTACTTTTTCAGTTTTCGTTTCTAATGTTTGGTCACATAACTCCTCTAGCTTTTGATAAATAGAAGCATTCAATTGTAACCCGTCTCCAACGTCTAGTCGTAACTGATTAACAACTTCACCTTCTTTTACTTCTTCAAAATAAAATTTGTGGTAGCTTGTTTTCCCTATATAGTGTGTGTCTAATGCTTTGATTTGTTCAAGTAGTGATTGTGTCACGATTTCACCTTGATAATTCCGCATTGTTCCATCATTTTCATTGAATTCTACACGATAATAATGATTGGGTTCTTGCTTTTGAACACCATATTCGTCCATCTTATTTTCAAGTAACTCACTCACAATTCTTTTTTCTTCTTCAGTCTTTGGTTGGTATCTTTTTGATACTTCAAATTCGCCTTGTTCATTCAACTCTAATGCCACTTTACGATACCCTTTAACAAAGTATATAGTTGGATTTCTTTTCCACTGACTAACACGGCCACTTTCAATAATTGCCTGCGCTTCAGGCAAAATATTGGCTATTCCTTTCTCTGATTTTTCTTTCAACTGTTCCAATTCAACTAATTTTTTTTGATACTTTTCGATTGTTTTTACTGAAAATTGAGATTTTCCATTCCTAAATTTTTCGATCTCCTCTTTGATTCGTGGAATATTCTCGATTGTAAGATCGAGCCCACCATATTTGTTATATCCCATTTTTCTAAGCTCAGATTGTCTAGTCAATTTCTCAACATAATTTTCTTGTTTTTGAATCTCTTCTTGCAATTGATTAATTTTATTTTCGATTTTTTCTCTTTGACTAAACCAGCTAGATCCGTTTCTTTTATCATTCATTGGCTGACCATTTGTTAATTTCTGGTGTTCAGCCAGCCTTTCAAATGTCGCGTCATACTCATTTCTTAATCGGATAAGCTTTCTTTGTGCTTGTGCAAGCCGACTATTTCCAGTGATTTCTTCTTCGTTTAAAGTGAGACTACTTTTTCCCTTTACCTCTTCTGGCAAAACTGGTGCAGTGAGTTCGCTAGTTGGAACTACTTTGGGGTAGTTTTTCATTATTCCTAACTCTTCAGCTGTCTCCCATAAACTTTCTGGAATATACATAACCCCACTATCTTCATATTGATCTAACCATTCTCTACGGGTTGCTTTGAAGGTACTAACTTCTTTTTCTAACTCTTTGTATCGTTCTTCCCAAGCCTTCCCTATAGGCGTACCCAATCCTGTAAAAATATTTTCAGTATCCTTTAAATCATATTTCATTAAAGCAATTCTGAAATTAACAGGATTTTGAGAAAAGATCACTATAATTTCATTTTGTGCTTCACGTGAAAGTGATTCCCATTTCTTCAGTTGTTCTTGTACTTCAGGATTTACTTGTTGAAATTGTTCCATTTTGTTCACCATCTTTTCTTAAATAAAAGGATAATTTTCTGCAGCATCGACAAATTTTTTTGTAGTGAGATCTAGTGTTAAGAGATCCCCTGGTTGATACGCTTTTGCTTCTTTGTCTGTGACAACAAATGTTCTTTCTGATTCGACTTCTGTCACAAACACTAGATTGTCTCTGCTTTTTTCAACAACAACTCCAATCGTTGTCTGAGTCATGTCTTCTTCCCCCCCTTCTCTTTGGAATCTCACTTTCTTTTGATATAATAAAATTGAATCGCACCACTCAGTGAATTGACGGAAAAAAATTCACTTAAAAAGAGCCCTGGACAATCAAGTTCAGGACTCTTTTATTTCTCTATTTATTTAACATTCCGTGAGTGAAATAGACTCTTCAATGCTTTTACACGGGAAGTTATTGATCCCCTCTTCATTCATTTCCCAAGTAGTATAATAAGGCGCTAACTTGCCCTCATATTTTTGAATGATAAAATATTTTTCACCCTTCACATGATTACAACATTACACACCAGTAGCTGGGTACTCAACGACTAAAAATTGATTTGGATCAAACTGTTCGTTTCTCAACATTTCTCTTATCTGAAACAAATGCTCTTTTTATAAACAATCGGGAAGTTGTTCGATTCGTTCTTCTCTTAATGATCCTTCTATAACTTTCCATTGATCTAAATATTGTTTCATTGCTATTCCTCCTACTGTCTTTCTTGTTCCATTTGAATTCTTCGTTGTTGCTCTTCGTATGCTTTACTTGCGTGGTATTTTTCTTCATGGGCATTAATCGTTCGATTTAATTGACGCAAACTCCGTTGCGTGACAACTCTTTGTTGGAATTGTTTCCTGCGCTTCATGAATTCTTCGTAACTATATTTGTATTCATTCGTTGGCAACTGTTTAAGTGTTCGAAAGGATCGTTCATTGTAAATAGATTGCATCTGATCCATCCTTTCTATTAAAGGTTTTATTTGACTATCCTGTTTCTTCAGTTCTGTTAGAATGGCATTTCCTGTGCGCTTTTTTAAATCAAAGAGAGCATTTTTTTCTGCATCCTTTGATTCTCTCTTGCTTTCCCCATAAAGACTTTTTGCTTCTTCTTTCAATGCTTTTGAAATCTGTATATATTCTTGATATCCAGGTTCTTTTGTTAACACATATTGGGTTAACTCATCGAGTTTCTCTCTTGTGTATGGTGAAAGTTTGGTTCGATTTTCATCCCCGTAATGCCATTCCGAACGCTTTTTAGGTAAGTTTTTATATACTTCATTTAATAAGCTCATTGCGTGTCGATCATAACGTACTGGCTCTTTCACTACTTTGGTTAAGGTGTTACGCAAATCACTTTTCCGTGTCAATAAATTTCGTTTCTCCATACCCATTCGATTTTTTTCATAAGAAAAACGTTCTAACTCATGTACATAATTAGTCTTCATTTCGTCTAATGTTGCTTGCCTTCTCTTCCCTTTCGGTACGATATAACTCACACCATTTTCAATCTCAGTGTATGGTTTACGCGTATTTTTTTTTTCAACAACTGCAAAATGAATATGGATATGTTTGGTATTTCGGTGAATCGTTGCCATCCAGTAGCCTGTTTCATTCAGTTGCTCTTTCTCGAATAATGTCTCCATCATTTTTCTTCCAGCTGCTTTTAATCCTTCTTCATCTAAAGTATCTGTTTTGGGATCGTACAATCCTATTTTTTCAAGATACGAATTATCATGAGAGACAACATCTTGATAAATGATTGAGCCTTTTTGTTGTCCTCTTTGGAAGATTTGCTTAATCTCCTTCAGATCACTTCCTTTCACTTCGTCTGAAGCCATAGAAAAAACTCCAGGAAGGTTTCCTGAAGCTTTTTTGTGTGGCTCTGTTTGATATTTTTTTATTGCTTGGTTCAAGCGTTGGTATTCTTTTTGTTCACTTTGCGTCAGTTCTTTCTTTTGTTCTAACGCATAGTGACGGGTCATATAAGAAAGATATTTGGTAAAATCTTGTTCCTCTAACTTGTCAAAGTTGATTCCATTTCCCATCAAAGATTGAGCTTCATTCGACGTTTCGCTGAATTCTTTATCCGTCTTACTCTCCGAAAAAGTTTCTCCTTCAGGAATATAAAAATCCTCTAAAGCATTCTTGATTAGACGCAGTTCCTGTTCTTCCTCGGGCGTACGTCGTTCCTTTTCTTCCAGCGCTTTTTCTCTTGTCATATAATCAATGTATGTTGAAAAAGATTTTTTATTGGGCAAGGTAAATTGACAAGTGAGAATGACTGCAGGTGATTTACTCATCACATTCTCCTTCTAATTTTTATCGTTTTAAGAACCTTGTTGGATCAAATACTTCACTTTTTGTAGTCACTGATTCGCTTATTGTTTTCTTTATCTTAGGAGAATATTTCTTCGTTTGATTTGCTTTTATCTTGCCTTCCACACGCTCTTTTGCTTCTTGGTAAACAGTTGAATTTGTACCAATTAAAATCCCTGTATCTTTCAAATGGAGATCCGCAAACTCTGAAACCATTTCGGTTAAAATAGAAATTTCTTTACTCATTCCGTTCAACTTTGCTTGATTGGAATTTACTTTTTTCTCCACTTCTGGATCATAATTCATACATAGAAACCGAACGGCTTCACTATAGTTTTTAACCTCTGCATGAGTTGCAATAATTTCATCTAGAACATCTATATGTGTTTCATAAAAATAAATATGCTTGTCTATAACTTTGGCCATGTTAAACTTCTCCTCCTCTACTTTGTTCAATTAAAAGTTCGATAATTTGATTATTCTGACAAATATATTCTTCTAATACTTTTGTATTATGACTTTGAACAAAAGAAAATTTATCTATTAATTGATTTAATAATTGATCAAATTTATCTTGTTTATATTCCATCAAAGGACGATCAAAATCATTTTCAACGAGTAGCTTTAAATAATCATTACGACTCCATTTATTTCCTGTACGATTACTTAGTTCAACGCATCTTCGATCAATTTCAGAAATGAATTTTGGATCTAAATCTCTAATTTTAACATTCATAAATATCCTCCAATATAATATAGGATAGTGAAAAGGAGCCTATCCTTTTCACTATCCTACCTCTATCCTTTTACTATCCTTTGCTATCCTTGTACTATCCTATATATTGGTATTTTGGGGTCATTTATTTTTTTCAGAAACGTGATAGGCACAGCCTATCCAACCACTTTTTTTAAAAGTGGGGTCACGTTTCCTTATGCTCTTTAAAAATTAAGGTTATTTGTTTATTTAGACAATAAAAAATCCTTCTAACTTTGTCGATTAGAAGGAACATTTTGTCATATGAAAAATGAATTTAAGAAAAAGTGTATGCTATAATTGATACGCTGTCTTCCTGTTTGGTTGAAATCTTCAGCCAGAAAGGAGGAGTGTTAAATGTTTTATGTGCTTGATGTTTGTGTTAGAATCGTGGTTAATGTTTTCTCCCATCTCATTAACAAATGGTTAGATTCTAAACATGATAAAGACAGCTAGCCTGTTCATTATTCGGTTAATAGTGAATAAAGAAAAGAGCCTTACGCAGCTGCAACTGCTAGGGCTCTTTTTGAGTGTTAAATGTTTTATGTGTTTGCATCATCAGTATAGCATACACTTTTTTCACAGACAACTTTCTACATTTTTTCAATCAAAATAAACTGATGTCTTATATAAATTCTTATTTGTACGGAATAGTTCTAACAATCTTTTTGATCTCATTTAGTTCTTGTTTATCTGGCAATGAATCGTATTTTCCATAGCACTGTACCACTTCATAATTGCCATACTTTCTTTTCTCTATTTCAACTGTATAACGATGCTTCTGTCGTTCGTACTTCCAAATGATTGAACCACCTTTTTGTATTTTATTTAGGTAACTATACACACAATGATGCATAGTTGATCCTTCTATAAAAAGTTCCTTATTCGTTTTAATCAAAGTAAAGTGAGGATGACTTTGTAAATGTCTAATGAGTAACTTATATTTACCATGTTGTTTCAATTTGAATGTTTTCAATTTTTTAGCTTGTTTCAAATTATATTCTTCAACAATTTGATTATGCTGTCTTAATAATCCTCGTTCTGTTGTGAACTACTCACCACTTAGCTAAACCTGACGGTTCTTAACGCTTGAAGTGGGAG
>ERZ506969.275-NODE-275-length-14123-cov-4.5843_pt1 | contig 14123 bp, 10 predicted proteins | sample MGYA00512891_ERZ506969 | MGnify/ENA metagenome assembly ERZ506969
CGTGTGCTCTTCCGATCTAATAGTTTTTCCGAAAATTTACAAAATAATTTTTTCCGAAGGCGGACGGGCGCTTTTTTCCGTTCTGCCGAAGGAGAGTGTTCGTCAATATATTTTATTCCGCACCGACGGCCGATGTGCTTATTTTTTCAGATAAGAAAAATCCACTACGTCGGAAAGCGGGCGTTTCACCCATTGCCCGTTCGTGAAATCGGGAATCGCCACAGGCGCGCCGCCGAGCGCGACAGACTGTTCCGAAAGCGCGGAAATACACATCCATGCAGCAGCGTCGTATACGTCGACCGCGAGTTCGCGACCTTCGAGGATGCGTTTGAAAAAGTCCTTGAACATGAGAAAATCCATGCCGCCGTGCCCGAGTTCCTTGTCCTCTTCCGTGATATTCTTCCAGATGTCGGGCAAGAACTCCTCTTCGTACTCTTTGGCGTTGTTGAGGTATTTTTCTATCGTGCGTTCGGGTTCGAAAAATTCATGCGAATAGCATTTTTCCTCGAGGAACACCATATTCGCTTCCTGCAGACAAAGCCCTTTCGTTCCGCGCACGGTAAATTCGCGCGAATAGTATTTGGGCAGCGTGGTGTCGAGTTTGAGCGAGATCGTTTCCCCGTTCGCGCAGGTGATTACGGTATTCACGATGTCGCCCTGGCGGAAAGTCGCGTTTTCCAACGACTTATCCGGATTTTTATCGGTTTTGGCGAACTCCCGCAGCCCTGCGGACTTAGACGCGACGGAAACGAGCGAAATCATTCTGTTGCCGCGGTTTATGCCGAGGATCTTGGCGATCGGCCCCAGCTCGTGCGTGGGGTAGTTTTCGCAGTTGCGGTGCATGTAATTGTTCAGTCTGTAATGGCGGTTGACGTTTCCGCCCATGATCTCGTCGCGCAGATCGTGGCTGTAAGCGCCGTGGCAGTGCACGATCTCCCCGAATTTTCCCGCGCGGGAAATCGCCGTGGCGAGCAGTTCGAAACGGTCGTAACAGCAGTTTTCCATCATCATGACGGGCGTGCCCGTCTGTTCGTACGTACGGACGAGTTCCCAACATTCTTCCACGTCGTAAGCGCCGCCTACTTCCATGGCCGTGATCTTGCCCGCGCGCATGCTCTCCACCGCGATGCGGATATGTTCTTCCCAGCCGGCGGTGATCAGCACCGCCGCCACGTTTTTATCGCTCAGCATTTCGCGGTAATCTGCGTAAGCGGCGGGTTTTTCGCCGTATTTTTTTTCCACCTTTTCCGCGGCCGCGGCGCGGCGGTCTTCGTATATATCGCTCACAGCGACTACGCGCGCCTCTTTTATCGCGAGGATAGTGTCGAGAAGTCCCGAACCTCTCTGCCCCAGACCGATCACCCCGATGTTGACTCTTTCCATAAAATACACTCCGTTGCGTTTTTTTCTATTGTATCACCGAAGGCCTGCAAATACAATGAAAAAAATTATATATAAACTGTACTTTTTTATTATTTTGTGCTATGATGTAAAATATGAAAGAAAACAAATTTTTTATCGACGCGCCCGAATGCGTAAAATTTTACGTGGCGCGCACGGAAAAAGAACTTCATATCCAGTCCATCGGTTATAACAACTTTCGTTTCGTAAAACCGCAGCTCTTTCCCAGGAATCAGGACCATTTCACCCTACATTTCGTGCTGAACGGAGGCGGAACGCTCGATCTCGGCGGCGTAAAGCGGCATATCTGCAAATATCAGGTGTTCGCGCTCGACGACCGCTGCGAATTCACCTACTTTCCCGATAAGGAATCGCCATGGGAATACGTGTGGTTCGACTTTGCGGGCGCGTTTGCGGAAAGCTATCTGAAACAGGCGGGTTTTTCTTACGACAGGCCGATCATCAACTGCGGGGAGCCGCAAAGGCTGCTCTCCGCCTTCCGCAAGATCTTCACCGAAGCCGAAAACCAGCGTCCCGTACCCTATTTCGAGGCGCTGAGCGCCTTTTTCTCGACGTTGGCCTCCGTATCCGAGGACACGGACAAGACTATATTTTTTTATCATAACGATTATATCGAAGAGATCAAACGCTTTATCGGTCTGAAGTATCTTTACGACGATTTTTCCGTAGAATATCTCAGCCGTTCCATGCATATTTCGCACTCCCACCTGTGTAAGATTTTTAAAAACAGCGAGGGCGTTTCGGTGATTTCCTACGTCAACGGACTGAGGATGAAACGCGCGGAAGAACTGCTCGAAAAGACCGACCTCACCGCCAGAGAGATCGCTTATATGTCCGGTTTCAAAGAGTACGAATACTTTCTCAAATGTTTTAAAAAGCGGCACGGCATGACGACCTCCGCCTATCGCGCCGCCCGCAGAAAATAAGAAAGCCGCGCTTTCTGCGCGGCTTTCTTCACTGTCCTAATATCATCAGCTTTTTATGAAGTTCCTTGTCGAGCAGCATGACCATGCCGTCGAGTTCGTCGTCGCCGAACACGCTCTGTCTGCCTTCGGCGTATTCCTTGTCGATCAGCTCCTTGATCTGCGCCACGACAGGCTCCGTTTTGCTTATTTTATGCTCTTCGGGCAGATCGTAGTATTCGTTGATCCAGTAGGCTATGCCCGCCAGCCCGCTCGCGTTGTTGATGGAAACGTGCATCGGCCGGTTCAGTATCTTTTTCGTATCGAAAATATTGTAGATTTCCTCGTCTTTCAGCATGCCGTCCGCATGGATGCCCGCGCGCGTGGAGTTAAAGCTCCTGCCCACGAACGGAGTCCTCGGCGGTATGACGTACCCGATCTCTTTTTCAAAATATTCGCCGATCTCGGTGATCGCGGTGAAATCCATGCCGTCGTCCGTGCCGCGTATGGAAGCGTATTCGATAGCCATGGCTTCGAGCGGGCAGTTACCCGTCCTCTCCCCGATGCCGAGCAAAGAGCAGTTGATGGCCGCGCAGCCGTACAGCCACGCCGTGGTCGCGTTGGTAACGACCTTATAAAAGTCGTTGTGGCCGTGCCATTCGAGCAGTTCCGACGGTACGCCCGAATAATAGTTGAGCCCGTAGATGATACCTTGCACGCTTCTCGGCAGAGCGCTGCCGGGATAGGTGACGCCGAATCCCATGGTATCGCACGCGCGGATTTTAATGGGAATGCCGCTTTCCTTGGAAAGGCGCATGAGTTCGGAGGCGAAAGGCACCACGAAACCGTAGAAGTCCGCGCGGGTGATGTCCTCGAAGTGACAGCGCGGTTTCACGCCCGCCGCCAGCGCGTCCTTGACGATGCCGAGGTATTTATCGAGCGCCTGCGACCGCGTTAAATTCATCTTTTTGAAAATGTGATAGTCCGAACAGCTGACGAGCACGCCCGTTTCCTTGATGTTCATGCTCTTGACCAGCTCGAAATCCTTTTTGTTCGCGCGGATCCAGCTGGTTACTTCGGGAAACGGCAGTCCTAACGACATACAGGCTTCCGCGGCCTTTCTGTCCTTTTCGGAATACAGAAAAAATTCCGACTGCCGAACCAGACCTTTCGGACCGCCGAGCTTTGCCATCAGTTTGAACAGATCGACGATCTGCTTTACCGTAAAGGGCGAGGTGGACTGCTGTCCGTCGCGGAACGTCGTGTCGGTAATCCATATTTCGGAGGGCGGATTCATCGGCACGTTGCGGAAGTTGAATATGACCTTGGGAACGCTCGTATATTCGAACATGTCCCTGAAAAGCTGAGGTTCGGCCACGTCCTGCAATTCATATTCGTACGTCTTTTCCTGCAAGACGTTTTTGTTCTTATTGAACTCTATCATGATAAATCCCTCAATTCAGCTCGGATATAAAGCTTTCCAGCCTGTCGAGCCCCTCTTTGATGTCTTCCATGGATATGGCGTAGGATAACCTGATGGAATTGTCGTCGCCGAAAGCGATGCCGGGAATGAGCGCCACGCCCTTTTTGAGCGCCGCGTTGGCAAACGCCATGGAACCGACGATCTTTTCGCCCTCGAAGCTCTTGCCGTAGAGCGCGGAAACGTCCATAAACAGGTAGAACGCCCCTTTCGGCTCGGCGCAGACCACACCTTTCATTTTATTCGCGCGCTCCACCATATAGGTGCGCCTTTCGTCAAAAGTCTTTTTCATGTTTTCGACGAAGTCTTCGCCGCCGCTGAGCGCCGCGACCGAGGCATACTGCGCGATGGAACACGGGTTGCTCGCCGTATGCGACTGCATGCTGCCGATGGCTTTCGCCACGTTTTTCGGCGCAGCGAGATACCCTATGCGCCAGCCCGTCATGGAATACGTCTTGCTCATGCCGTTGACGATAATGGTCTGCTCTTTCACTTTTTCGCTGTACTGCGCCACGGAATAATGCTCCGCGCCGCCGTAAACGAGTTTTTCGTATATTTCATCGGCGATAACGTAAATGCCGCTCTCTTCGACGAATTTGGCTATTTCGCTCACCTCCTCCCTGCTGTATACGGCGCCCGTGGGATTGTTGGGCGAATTGAAGATGAGGCATTTCGTTTTCGGCGTGCAAGCCTTTCTCAGATCGTCCGCCGTAACTTTATAGCCGTTTTCCTTGCCCGCGGGAACATAGACGGTCTTGCCGCCGGCGAGCGCGATGAGTTCGGGATACGTCAGCCAGTAAGGCGAAGGGAGGAGCACCTCGTCGCCCTCTTCCACGATCGCTTCGATGGCGTGATAGAGCGAACTTTTCGCACCCGAGGAAACGACGATCTGATCTTCCGTATAATCGAGACCGTTGTCCTTTTTGAACTTGGCGCAGACCGCCTTTTTGAGTTCGGGCATGCCCGAAGCGGGCGTATATTTCGTAAAGCCGATGTCGAGCGCCTTTTTCGCCGCTTCGATAATGTAACCGGGGGTATTGAAATCGGGTTCGCCTGCGCCGAAACCGATGACAGAAATGCCTTCCGCTTTCATTTTTTTCGCTTTCGCCGTAATCTCGAGCGTAAGCGAGGGCGCGATGTTTTTAACTCTTTTCGTGATTTCCATGGTGTTTCTCCTTAACGTTTATTCTTCGTCGCTGCCCGCGGCGAGTTTAGCTTCTCTGTCTGCGATCTGCAGTGCGTTTACCATTTCCTCGATATCGCCCAGCATAAAGGTATCGAGCGTATAGAGCGTGCAGCCGATGCGGTGATCGGTAACCCTGCCCTGCGGGAAATTGTACGTTCTTATGCGTTCCGACCTGTCCCCCGTGCCGATCTGGGAACGGCGGTTGTCGGAATATTCTTTTTCGTATCTGCTCTGGTAGTAATCGTAAAGGCGGCTCTTCATGATGCGCATCGCCTTTTCGCGGTTTTTGGTCTGCGAACGCTCGTCCTGGCACAATACGACGATGCCCGTCGGCAGATGCGTCATGCGGATACAGGATTCCGTCTTGTTCACGTGCTGACCGCCCGCGCCGCTCGAACGGAGCGTATCTATTTTAAGATCCTTTTCTTCGATATTGACTTCCACGTCCTCCACTTCGGGGAGGACGGCGACGGTAGCGGTTGAGGTATGCACCCGCCCCTGCGATTCCGTTTCGGGCACGCGCTGCACGCGGTGCACCCCGCTTTCGTATTTCAGTTTGGAATAAACGCCCTTGCCGGAAATGGAAAAAACCACTTCCTTCATGCCGCCGAGTTCGGTGGCGTTGCTGTCCATATCCTCGCATTTCCAGCGGTTCTTTTCGGCGTATTTCAGATACATTTTGTAAAGTTCGTAGGCAAACAGGCCGGCTTCCTCGCCGCCCGCGCCCGCACGGATCTCTACTATGACGTTCTTGTCGTCGTTGGGATCTTTGGGAATGAGCAGAACGCGCAGTTCCGCGGCGATCTCTTCCAGCTTATCCTTGCAGGCATAAACCTCTTCGGAAAGCATTTCCTTCATTTCCCTGTCGGTTTCCGTTTCCAGCATTTCCTTAGCGGCAGCCTGTTCTTCGGAAACCTTTTTGTATTCGAGGTATTTTTCCACCGTTTCCCGCATATCGGCGAGTTCTTTCGTGTAAGCTTTCCACTCGTCGATACGGGAAATCACCTCGTTATCGCCCGTCAGCTCGGTCAATTTGTTGTATCTTTCCAACATTTTATCGAGTTTTTTAAACATCAAAACACCGCCTTTACTATCCTGTCTTTTCCGCTGATGTCGCTAATGATCTCCGCCTTTTCAAACAGCGCGGCGATATCCGCGGCCTGCCCCTCGCCGCATTCGGCGAAAAGTACGCCGCCCGCATTGATATGCGCGGGAACTTCCTCCGCGATGCGCCTGTAAAAGTCCAGTCCGTCCTCGCCGCCGTCGAGCGCGAGCACAGGCTCGAACTCCCTTATTTCCCGCTGCAGACTTTCGATGTCCGCGCGCTTGATATACGGCGGATTGGTTATGATGACGTCGAACTTCCTGCCCTGCAGATTTTCAAAGAGATCGCCCTTGATAAATTCTATATCCGCGCCGTTCAGCGCGGCGTTCTCCTGCGCAAGTTCTATCGCCTTGAGGGAAACGTCCGCCGCGGTTACCTTCGCGCCGCTTTTCTTCGCGACGGCCACTGCAATGGCGCCGCTGCCCGTGCAGAGATCGAGCACGCTCTTTTCTTCGTTTATCTCTTTGAGGGCGTGTTCGACAAGCTCTTCCGTTTCAAAGCGCGGAATGAGCGCGCGTTCGTCCACTTTTATCTTGTATCCGTAAAACTCGGTGTCGCCCACGCAGTACCAAAGCGGCCTGCCGCTCAGGCGTTCTTTCACGAGTTTATTTATCTTATCCACATATTTGGGCGTAACGACGGCATCGGAGTACACTTCTCCGCGCTTGACGCCGAGGGTTAGCGAAACGATCCATTCGGCCTCCGCCTCCTCTTCTATCCCCCCCGCTTTCAGGCGTTTTTTCACATCCTCCGTTACGTCCCTGCGTTTCTTTGCGGCGAGGAATTTTTCCGCGGGTATCGTCGGGTCGGCGTCCATTTCCATGACCTTGTTGAACGCCGTGATCGCGACTTCCAGCATATCCTCGTCCGGTTCCCGCGTGGTGATCTTCTGCAACAGCATGCCCGGCCACTTGAGAGGCAGAACGATCTTGGAATCGGTCTTTGCGAGCGCTTTCAAAAGCTCGTAGGAAAGTCCCGCAACCACGGGCAGAAGCGCTATTTTCAAAAGCACGCGCCATATCTTTTCTATTTCGATGCCGTACGCGCCGAAAATCGCTTCCACGGCGGCGAATACCAAAATGGAAATGACGATCACGAACACCATGAACGTCGTGCCGCAGCGGTCGTGTATACGCGAGCAGGTTTTCGCGTTCTCGGGCGTCAGAGGCAAGTCTTTTTCGTAACAGGCGATGGTTTTATGCTCCGCGCCGTGATACATAAAAAGCCGCTTGACGTCTTTCATCAAGGAAATGAGCAATATATAGCCCACGAAGACGAGAATTTTAAATCCGCCCTCGATAAAGTTTTTCGCCACGATGGAAAATTCAAAATCGCCGCCTACAAGGAGTTCTATGCCCCGCCTGCACCAGATAGGCAGCAGTATGAACAGGGCCACCGCAAGCGCCACGCCCAGCAGGGCGGATATAAAGAGAATAACGCTCATGACGTTGATTTTAAACGTCTTTGCCAGCCATTTTTCAAACTTGGAAGGCTCGCTCTCGCCGAATACTTCCGCCGAACGCATGAGCGTCTTCATGCCCGTTACGAGCGACGAAACGAAACTGACCACGCCGCGGATGATCGGGAAACGCAATATTTTTTTCTGTTTTTCGGGCGGCGTGAGGCGCACGCTCTCCGTGCGGATAATGCCGTCGGCGTCCCGCACGGCGGTCGCCATGGCGGTCCGCCCGCGCATCATGACGCCCTCCATGACGGCCTGCCCTCCCACCGAAGTCTTTTTAGCCTTTTTTTCCTTGCTTTTACTCAAACCGTTTCCCTCTCGCGATTTAAAAAAAACGACTTCAAGCGTAGAAAGACTTGAAGCCGATATTTTTGACTATTGCTGATCGATACCGTATCTCTTGTTAAACTTATCTACTCGACCGCCGGTGTCAACAAGTTTCTGCTTGCCCGTGAAAAACGGATGACATTTGCTGCAAATTTCAACTTTGATGGTATCCGTATTTTTCGTCGAACCCGTTTTAAAGGTTTCGCCGCAAGCGCACACTACCGTAACTTCGTGATAATTCGGATGTACGTCTTTCTTCATAAGATTTCACCTCTTTATTTCTTTATTTAACCTTTCTACTTTGCCTGTTTGAAGATTTCTTAAAGATTATATAATATTTTTTTATTTTAGTCAACAATTTACGCGCCGATGTCCGAAAAAATTTTACTTGCGCGAATTACTTGATTTATTTTACCTTTTAGAGTATACTTGAAACTGTCAAACACCGCGGATATGCTTGTAATTCCGCGTGTGAAACGGAGGTATTATGCAAGGTTGGCACATCGTCGGCGCGAAACAGGTGGAAGACAAAACGATAGAAGAGTCGTTTGATTCCACTACGGAAACCAAGGTAATGGTATCGAAAGCGCTCGTTTCTCTGACGGACGCGCTCCATTTCGTAAAAGGCGAACCGCTGAACATCGTGCCCGGCGCTTACGGCATAGGCATCGTCAGCGAACCGGGACAGAATCTGTTCGACTTAAAACAGGGCACGCGGGTATACATCAGTCCCACGCTCCCCTGTAAAAAATGTTTCAGCTGCAGCAACAACGAGCCGAACAAATGCTCCGACTTACAGTTCGCGGGCGAAAACTTCAACGGCTTTTTAAGGAATTTCGTCACAATGGATTCCACTAACCTCTACTACCTGCCCGAAAGCGTTTCGGACAACGACGCGCTGTTCATCGAACACATTTCCCTTTCCCTTTCCATTATCGACAAGCTCGACATACAGAAGGGCGACCACATCGCGATCCTGGGCGCGAACAATTTCGGCAACATTCTCAGCCAGCTGCTCATTTATTATCAGGCCGTCCCCATTCTGATCGACGTGGACGAAGAGAATATACAGGCCGCCAAAAACTGCGGTATCTATTATACTTTGGGCGAAAGCGACAACTGGGTGAAGGAAGTAGCCGCCATCACGGGCGGCAGAATGGCGAAGAGCGTGGTCTACATTTCGGACTCCGATATCGCCCCCAAAAGCGCTTTTATGCTCGCGGGCTACAACGCGCACGTGGCTTTTACCGGGCTTTCCGGCAAAAACGCTTCGGTGTCGTTCACAAACGCCATCAAAAAACAACTCGTGGTACATTCCATCAACACGGGTTACGGATACATTTCCTCGAGCATCAACCTTATCGCGAACAAAGCCTGCAATCTGAAAAAGCTCAAATTCGAGGAAACGGTCTACGCCGAAGTGCCGAACGCGCTCAAAAACATGGCGGACAGGCTGGAAAACAATGAAAAAATTTACGATACGATCGTAAAGATATCCGACTGAAATAAGAGCGCTCCCCCGCGGGAGCGCTCGTTTTATAAAAAAGCCGCGAAGATTTTCGCGGCTTTTCGTTTATTCGTTTATTTATTATTCTTCCGAAGACGGACTTTCTTCGCCGCCGGCGTTCTCTTCGGCGGTTTCGCCCTCTTCTTTCTCTTCGCCGTGCGGCGTTACCGCCACGACCGCGACTTTGCCTTCGGAAAGTTTCATCACGCGCACGCCCTGCGTGTCGCGCCCGATCTTACTGATGTCCTTCGCCGCGATGCGGATGATAATGCCGCTGTCCGCGATGATCATGACGTCTTCGTCTTCATGCACGAGTTTCAGGTTGACCAGCTTGCCCGTCTTTTCGTTGAACACGCCTGCCTTAATCCCCTTGCCGGCTCTCTGTTGCAGGCGGTAATCCTCTATATCCGAACGCTTGCCGTAACCGTTTTCCGTAATGGTGATGATTTCGCAGTCGGGTTTTATGACCGCCATATCCACGAGTTTGTCGTCCTCGCCGAGGTTGATACTCTTCACGCCCTGCGTATCGCGCCCCATCGGACGGACGTCCTTTTCGCTGAAACGGATGCACTTGCCCTCGCGGGAAGCCATAATGATTTCGTCCTCGCCCCCCGTCAGCTGAACGGAGATAAGCTGGTCGCCCTCCACGATGCTGATCGCGATCTTGCCGACCTTTCTGATGCTGGCAAATTCGCTGAGCGCCGTCTTTTTGATCAGCCCGCGCTCGGTCGCCATGGCGATATAGCCTTCCGTGCCCTCTTTGAGCGGCACGACCGCCTGCACCTTTTCGCCCTCGCCGAGCTGGATAAGGTTGACAATCGCCCTGCCGCGCGCGGTGCGCTGCGCTTCGGGGATCTCATATCCCTTTATGCTGTACACCTTGCCTTTGTTGGTAAAGAAGAGCACGTCGTCATGCGTGGACGAAACGAACATGTTTTCGATAAAGTCTTCGTCCTTGGGCTTGTGCGCCGTGATGCCCTTGCCGCCGCGGCGCTGGGTGTGGTATTCGGAAACGGGAAGCCTTTTGATATACCCCGAATGCGTCATGCTGATGACGATATCTTCCTTTTCGATGAGATCCGCAATGTCTATTTCGCCGTAATCATAGGAAAGCTCCGTCCTTCTCGGCGAGGGGTATTTTTCGCGTATGTTGATAAGATCCGCCTTTACGATTTCCTTCACCCTGTATTCGTTGGCGAGAATGTCTTTCAGATCCGCGATGATGCGGTCGAGTTCGAGGAGTTCTTCCTTGAGCTTGTCCACTTCGAGCGCGGTCAGGCGGCGCAGTTTCATTTCGAGTATGGCGTTCGCCTGCTTTTCGCTGAGTTCGAATTCGCTCATCAAGGCGGACATCGCTTCGCCGGAGTCCTTGCTGGTCTTGATGATCTCTATAACGCGGTCCACGTTCGCCTGCGCGATAACGAGGCCCTTGACGATATGTTCACGCTCCTCGGTCTTGGCGAGTTCGTACTTCGTGCGGCGCGTAATGACCGATTCCTGGTGCGCGATATACTGTTCGAGCACCTCCTTGAGGTTGAGGACTTTCGGCTCTCCGTCGACGAGCGCGAGCATGATAATGCCGTTTTTGACCTGCAGGTTGGTGTGCTTGTACAGCATATTCAGCACGACCTGCGCGTTGGCGTCCTTTTTCAGATCGATAACCACGCGCATGCCCGAACGGTCGGACTCGTCCTTGACGTCGGAAACGCCCTCGATACGCTTATCCTTGACGAGGTCGGCGATACTCTTTATCAAAAGCGCCTTATTGACCTGGTAGGGCAGTTCGGTAACCACGATCCGCTCCCTCGTGCCGTTGGCGAATTCCTCTATGTCGGTCTTCGCGCGGAGCACCACGCCGCCGCGCCCCGTCCTGTACGCCTGCCGCACGGCGGAACGCCCCATGAGGACGGCCCCCGTGGGATAATCGGGCGCGGGGATATACTGCATCAGATCGTCCACCGTAAGTTCGGGATTGTCGAGCAGGGCGATACAGCCCTCCACGCACTCCGCAAGGTTGTGCGGCGGGATATTGGTGGCCATGCCGACGGCGATGCCGTCCGAACCGTTGACTAAGATATTCGGGAAACGCGAGGGCAGCACCACGGGCTGCATTTCGGTATCGTCGAAGTTGGGGTAAAAGTCCACCGTTTCCTTTTCGATATCGCGGAGCATTTCCGCAGACAATTTGGAAAGGCGCGCCTCGGTATAGCGGTATGCCGCGGCGGGATCGCCGTCTACCGAGCCGAAGTTGCCGTGCCCGTCCACGAGGGGGAAGTTGATGGAAAAGTCCTGCGCCAGCCTCACGAGCGCGTCGTAGACCGAGCTGTCGCCGTGCGGGTGGAATTTACCGAGCACCTCGCCGACGATCTTGGCGCATTTTTTATAGCCCTTGTCGTTATAAAGCCCCATGTCGTGCATCGCGTAAAGAATACGGCGGTGCACGGGTTTCAGTCCGTCCCGTACGTCGGGGATAGCCCTCGAAACGTTGACCGCCATCGCGTAGGCGATAAACGATTTTTTCAGTTCCTCCTCGACTTCCTTGTTGATTATGTTGCTCTTTGCGAGCGTATCTTTAAATGCCGCGGTCAGTTCCGCGCCGGTTTCTTTTTTCGCCATTTTATATCTCCGCCTTTATACGTCGAGTTCGGTAACGAGCTTCGCGTTTTCTTCTATGAACGCGCGCCGCAGTTCGGGTTTTTCGCCCATGAGCACGGAGAACATCTCGTTCGCCTCCACCGCGTCCTCCATGGTAACTTTCAGCATGGTGCGCGTTTCGGGATTCATGGTCGTTTCCCAAAGCTGTTCGGGATTCATTTCGCCGAGGCCTTTATAGCGCTGGATGTCGCATTTGCCGACCTCCGCCAGGTAATCCTGCAGCTCTTTATCGGAATAAAGGTATTTTTCCGACTTGCCCTTGGTAGCCTTATAGAGCGGCGGCTGCGCGATATAAACGTGCCCGTGTTCGATAAGCGGCCGCATGAAACGGAAAAAGAAAGTCAGAAGAAGTATTCTGATATGACTGCCGTCCACGTCCGCGTCGGTCATGCAGATGATGCGGTCGTAGCGCAGTTTGCTCTCGTCGAAATCGTCGAGCATCCCGCCGCCGAACGCCGTGATCATGCTTTTGATCTCCTCGTTTTCCAGAACTTTGTTCACGCGCACTTTCTCCACGTTGAGGATTTTGCCTCTCAGCGGCAGAATGGCCTGAAAGCGCCTGTCGCGCCCCTGTTTGGCGCTGCCGCCTGCGGAATCGCCCTCCACGAGGTAGATCTCACAGTATTCCGGATTTTTCTCCGAACAATCCGCCAGCTTGCCCGGCAGCGTGGTGCTTTCGAGCGCGCCCTTTCTGCGCGTGCTCTCCCGCGCCTGCCGCGCGGCCTCTCTCGCCCGCTGCGCCGTCAGGCAGCGCATCAAAAGCTCCTTCGTAACGGCGGGATTTTCCTCCAGAAACGTGCCGAATTTTTCGGTCATGGCGCGGGAAACGAGCGTTCTCATCTCGCTGTTGCCGAGCTTTGTTTTCGTCTGCCCCTCGAACTGCGGTTCGGTCAGCTTGACGGACACGACGGCGGAAATACCCTCGCGCACGTCCTCGCCCGAAACCTTATCGTCGTTTTTCAAAACGCCGATGCGCTTACCCGCGTCGTTCACGATCTTGGTCAGCGAATTTTTGAACCCCTCGAGGTGAGCGCCGCCCTCCTCGGTGTTGATGTTGTTCGCGAAGGAATAGACGTTTTCCGCATAGGAATCGTTGTACTGCACGGCGACTTCTATCTCGTTGTCTCCGAAAAACTCGTCGAAATAAAACGGCTTTTCAAAGAGCGTATCTTTATTGCGGTTGAGGTCTTCCACAAAGTGCGCGATACCGCCTTCATAGCAGAAAGAGTCCCTTTTTTCCTGCTCGGCGCGCTTATCCTCCATATTGATCTTCAACCCCTTATTGAGGTAGGCGAGCTCGCGCAGCCTCGTCTTTATGGTATCGTAGTTAAACACGATGCTTTCGAATATCTCGTCGTCGGGATAGAAGGTAACCTTCGTACCCGTGATATCGGCTTCGCCTATCACCTTGAGAGGAGCCTGCGGCACGCCCCTGTTATAGACCTGTTTGAAATGCTTGCCGTCCTGAAAGACCTCCACTTCCAGCCATTCGGAAAGCGCGTTGACGACCGAAAGGCCCACGCCGTGCAGGCCGCCCGAAATCTTGTATCCGCCGCCGCCGAATTTGCCGCCCGCGTGGAGCTTTGTGAGCACGACCTCCACCGCCGAGATCTTTTCCGTATGGTGCATGGCCGTGGGGATACCGCGGCCGTTGTCCTGCACCGTGCAGGAACCGTCCGAATTGATCGTAACGGTTATCGTATCGCAGTAGCCGCTCAGCGCCTCGTCTATCGAGTTGTCGACGATCTCCTGCACCAAATGATGGAGGCCCTTCAAATCCGTCGAGCCGATATACATTCCCGGACGTTTTCTGACGGGATCCAGCCCTTCGAGGACCTGTATCTGCTGCTCGCCGTAATTTTGTTCCACCTTTCTTTTCTCTTCCATTGAACGCTCCGATTTTCTGTAAATTTTTATGGTTATATTATAGCATATTTTTCCCCTTTTGAAAAGCGTTTTCGCCTCCTTAAAACTATTTATAGTTTTAACGGTAAACTTTTTCTTCGACGCGACGGGAATAAAGGCGCAAATTTCCGCACATACTGAAATTGCAAGGAGAAATGAGATCGGAAGAGCG
>ERZ506969.288-NODE-288-length-13482-cov-4.69278_pt1 | contig 13482 bp, 13 predicted proteins | sample MGYA00512891_ERZ506969 | MGnify/ENA metagenome assembly ERZ506969
CCGACGGCGTCAAAGGCGGCTTCGATCTCGAAATGTTAAACGAGATCATTGCCGCCGTGAATATTCCCGTCGTCGCGAGCGGCGGCGCGGGCAGCATAGGGCATTTTGTGGAACTGTTCAAAAAGACGGGCGCGGACGCGGGGCTGGGCGCCTCGGTATTCCATTTCAGGGAGATCGCCATAAGGGACTTGAAGAGAGAACTCGGAAATAACGATATAGGAGTAAGGATATGATGTTGAAGACAGAAGAACTTAAATTCGACGAAAAGGGGCTTATCCCCGCAGTAGTAACGGATCATTACACCAAAGAAGTGCTTACCGTGGCCTATATGAACGCGGAAAGTCTGAAGATCAGCATGGAGGAGGGCAGAACGTGCTTTTATTCCCGCAGCCGCAAAACGCTGTGGAGAAAGGGCGAAACTTCGGGCAACGTGCAGCATATCGTTTCCATCACCGCGGACTGCGATAAGGACGCCCTCGTGGTGGAGGTCGTAAAAGACGGCCCCGCCTGCCACACGGGCGCGGAGAGTTGTTTTTTCAATAAAGTTTACGAAAGCGAAAAATTCAACGATTTTTCAATCGACGCGCTGTATGATTTGATAAAGGGCCGCAAGACGGAGAAAAAGGAGGGCTCGTACACCACTTATCTTTTCGAGCAGGGTATAGACAAAATCCTCAAAAAGGTAGGCGAGGAATGTACCGAAGTCATTATCGGCGGCAAGGGCGGCGACAAGGCGGAAACGGTGTTCGAGATCGCCGATCTGACCTATCACGTGCTGGTGCTCATGGTGGAGATGAATATTCTGCCGAAAGACATCATAGCGGAGCTTGCGAAACGGCATGTAGTCGATAAAAAAGTAAAACAGCAGAAAATGAAATGAAAGAAAACAATCAGATAGAACTCGAAAGCCTGATCACCGACGAACAGCAGCTGAAAAATCTCAACGATTTCATGCAGATGAGTTTCGTTTACGAATCGGCTATGGGGATCATGCGTACCAAGCTCGACGTACTGCAGAAGGAGTATTCGCTCGCGCACGGTTACAACCCCATTCACACGATCGAAAGCCGGCTGAAAAAACCGCTCAGCATCGTCAATAAACTGCGGCGGAAAAATCTCGAAATATCCATCGACGCGGTGCGCCGCAACCTCAAGGACGTAGCGGGCATGCGCATCATCTGCAATTATAAAAACGACGTATATACCATCGTGGAAGTGCTGAAACGCCAGCTCGACGTTTCCGTAGTGGAGGAAAAGGACTACATAAAGAGCCCGAAAGAAAACGGGTACAGGAGCTATCATCTCGTCGTTACCGTGCCCGTGTATTTCACCAACCGCGCGGAAACGGTGCCCATCGAGATACAGATACGCACCATCGCCATGGATTTCTGGGCGAGCCTCGAACACAAACTGCGCTATAAAAAGGACAGAAAGATGTCTTTCGATCTGCAGGAAAGGCTGAAAGCGTGCGCCGAGATCACCGACAAGCTGGATGAAGAGATGCAGAACATCAACAAGGCTTTGAGCGATTTTGAATAAAAACAGCGGGGACGTATGTCTTTATAAAGAACGCCCGCGGCGGATATTTCCGCCGCGGGCGTTCTATTTTAATTTTCCAGCCGCATATCCTTGCCGACGAAATGGATGACGGCGCTCTGCCGCTTATCGAAAAGGCGGCTGAAAATCCGTTCGTCGTATCGGGCGAGGATCTCGTCCGAAGTGAGGTTTGTGGTTACGATCGTGGAAAGGTTTTTGAGATTGCGTTCGCCCAGCAGGCTCACGAGATAATGATTGGTTACGTTGCGGAAGTTCTGCTCCGCGCCGAGATCATCGATCACCAGCAGGTCGGCTTTGACGAGCGAGTCCATCAGAACGTTCCTCTCCGCGCTGAACAGGGAATGATATTCCAAAAACACGTTGTTCAGCTCGAAAGAGGTCAGAAACAGCACGTTATAGCCGCGTTTCGCCACGCGGGCTGCGGCGGACAGGGCGATCATGGTTTTGCCCGTGCCCGTCGTGCCGAGAAATACGAAATTTTTCCGCTTGGAATCGGGAAATTTATCCGCAAATCTCTGCATCAGGCGGTAGGCCTTGCGCTTGTTTTCGTCCGTCAGTTCGTTTTCGTCTATTTCCGCCGCGCCGTTCAGGTCAATCCCGATATCGCCCACGGCAATGTTTTTGAGCGCCTTTTTATAGCAGGCGCAGGGCGCGCTGCCGATAAAACCCGTATCTCCGCACTTTTCGCACGCATAGACGGGGGCAAGCTCCCGCCGCGTAAGCCCGAGCGATCTCAGCACGCTTTCCGCCTCGGCGGAAAGCTCTTTTTTTTCCGCTTCCAGCGCCAGCCGCTTTTCCTCCTCGCCGTTCAGTTCCGCAAAGGCGAGTTCGCGTTCGATGTCCGAAAGGCGGTTGTCGATTTTCCGCCAGCGTTCGTCTTTGCGGGCGCGCGCGTTGTTTTCCGCGGCTTTCGCCTGCGCGCGGAAGCGCAGGTCGCGGTAATATTCCGTTAGTTTCTGATAGTAATTCGCCATTTTAGATCTCTATGTCGTCTATGTCGTCGATCAGCTTGTCGAGCTGTTCTTTCGTGTACGTCCTTTCGTTTTTAAAGTGCGTGCCGCCCGATCTCGGCGCGGGCGCGCTTTCTATCTGTTCTTTCGTGAAAACGCCTTTCTGTTTCCATGAACCGAGCACGGCGTTCATATAGGGCACCGGTCCGCTCTTTCCCGCGGCGAGGCGGGCTGCCTCCATGATCATTTCTTCGCTGAAATTCCACGCGCGCCACTGTTTTAGGTTTTCCCTGTCCCATGCCGTCGGCTTTCTCGAAACGCCCGCCGCGTCCAGCACGGAGGACAGGAATTTGTCGTCTTTGGAAAGGTTCACGAAATATTCCGTCACGGCGTCGTAGCCGATCACGCCGTTTTTGTGAAAAAATTTCACGATCTCGTCCATGTTTTCCAGCGTGTTTTTGCGCTTTTTAAAACAGTAGTTCGCAATGAAGAGCAGGCTTTCCTCGTCGAACCCGAACGCCGTCCAGGGCGCGGTGTAGTTGTCCACGACGGCGTCGAGCGTTTCGTAGTACACGCCCAGCGCTTTGTTGATCTTCACCGCGAGTTCGTAAAGTTTCTTTTTGGTATCGGCATAGCTTTCTATTTCCTGTTTGGAAAACACCTTGCGGCTGTAAAGCTCGCCGATAAATTCGTCCAGTTTCTTCATGCTGCCCCGCTTCATGCTCTTAGCCGCGAACAGCACGTTTTCCGGCTCGTAGCCGAGTTCCTTCGTCCATTTGTTGAAGTAGTTCAGATCGTCTATTTCCGGCTTGCGGCGGAGGGAAAGCGCCTTTAACAGCTTTTCGAGTTCGCTCGTGCGCAGTATGTAGGCGGAAAGTTCCTTTTCCACCTGTTCGGGGGTGAGTATTTTCCGCGCGCCGAAGTCTTTCGCCACGGCGGAAATATATTTATAGCCGATATCCTCGCCCTTGAGGTCGGTGCAGTATTTTATGATCATCAGAAAGGCCTCGGGCTTGATCCCGTAAACTTCCATGATATTGAAATATTCGTTGAATTCGTTGGGCGGAATCATGCGGGCGGGCAGCAGTGCCTGCGCGCTTTCGGTGAACGCCGCATATTTTTCGGGCTTTACCCTGCGCGGTTTCACGCCGGTGCCGATGGGCAGGTATTTCACGGAGAGCGGCTCGCCCGAAATTACGCTAACGAGGCCGAATTCCTCCCAGTAGGTAAAGGCGTCCCGCACTTCGGCTTCGGTGAGCTTGAGTTCCCGTGCGAACGCCGCGAGGTCTACGTCGAAATCGGCGTTCTGACATAAAAACAGACCGTAAAGGTATACTTTAACGGCGTTGCCCGTCGCTTCGGGCAGATATTCGTAAATATAGGCGTTTTCCACCGAGGTGAAATTCATCGCGGCGAATTCTTTGGAATAGGAACAAAAACTCATGTCGTTTCAAAAAATCCTTGATTTTATCGCCTAATAATAATATAATATAAAATAAATAAAATCAAGATTTTTGACGCGGAATTTTTCCGACCGCAAGATATTGTGTGGAAAAAATCGGGCGGCGGATTTTCAAAAGGCGGTGGCTAATGAAGTTTTTGCATACTTCCGACTGGCACCTCGGCAAGAGGACGGACGGGCGGGAGAGGACGGCGGAACAGCGCGAAGTGCTGGAAGAGATACGGGAGATCGCGGAGCGCGAGAGAGCGGACGTCGTGCTCGTGGCCGGCGACGTGTACGATACCTATATGCCCTCGGCGGAGGCCGAGGAGCTCTTTTTCGACGCCGCCGTCAAGCTCGCAAAAGACCGCATGGTGGTGGTCGTCAGCGGCAATCACGACGACGCTTCCCGCCTGACCGCGCCCGCGCCCATGGCGAAAGCGCACAACGTATATCTGTTCGGAGACGTGAACGAGCCCTGCGTTGCCTCCGCCGCAGGCGGCAGGGTGCGCGCCGTGCGCGCGGGAAAGGGATTTATCGTGGCGGAAAACGATAAGGGGGAACGGGTATATATCGCGGTCTGTCCCTATCCGACCGAGGCGCGCTTTAAGGAAGAAGTAAAAGAGGACGAGAGTTTCGACGATAAAATGGGCCGCTGGCTGCGCGCGGGGCTTGCCGCAAACGAGGAAGGACTGCCCGCCGTGCTGGTGGGGCATTTCTTCGTGGCGGGAGGACAGGTTTCGGACAGCGAACGGCCGATCGATCTCGGCGGCGCGCGCGCCGTGAGCAAAGAAGTTCTGCCCGATTGCAGCTATATCGCTCTCGGACACCTGCATAAGCGGCAGACCGCTTCGCGCAGCAAGAACGCTTTCTATTCGGGGGCGATTTTGGAATACGCTTTCGACGAAGCGGGCTGGGAAAAGAGCGTGAACGTGTTCGAGATCAACGGAGGCAGGACGGAAAATTTCCGCCAGATACCGCTGACAAAGGGCAGAAAGCTCATGCGGCTGGAGGCTGACGGGTACGAAAACGCGCTCGACGTGCTCGAAAAAAACGCGCAATACTACACCGAACTCACCTTACGTCTCGCCGAGCCGCTCACCGACGTGCAGGTAAAGACCATCAAGAGCAGGTTCCCCGACCTTCTCTCGCTGGCGTTCGAATTCACCGAGGGGGAAAAGCGGACGGAGTCGAAAAAGAATATGTCCGACGAAGAGCTGTTCGCGGGATATTACGCGGCAAATTACGGCAAGGCGCCCCCCGCCGAACTGATGAATTTATTTCTGGAGCTGATCAATGAAACCGATAAGACTTGAAATTGAGGGGCTGAACAGTTTCTGCGAGCGGCAGTCGATCGATTTCACGGCCGTTTTGCAGGAGGGGATTTTCGGCATTTTCGGCAACACGGGATCGGGAAAGTCGACCATACTCGACGCGATCGCACTCGCGCTGTACAGCCGTACGCAGAAAAACAACAAAAAGGACGAATACGTCAACTGCAAGTCCAAAAAGGCGGCGGTTTCCTTTACGTTTGAAATTTTGTGCGAGGGGCGGCGGCGCACGTTTGAATTTGTCCGCGAAATTTTTCCGGGCAAACGCGCGGGCAACGCCTTTGCGTACGAATTTGAAGGCGATAAGAAGTTCCTGCTCGAAGACAAGTCGGACAACGTTACCAAACTCGCCGAAAAGATCGTAGGCTTGGGTTACGACGATTTCAACAAGTGCATCGCCCTGCCGCAGGGGGAATTCGCCCGCTTTACCAAGTCCACGGGCGCAGAGCGGCTGGATATCGTGGCGCGGCTTTTTTCTCTGGAAAAGTACGGCTCCGACCTGTACGCGAAGGCGAGCGCGCGGGCAAACGGGTACGAAAGCGAACTAAGCAACCTGCGGTCTGAAATGAGCGCATACGCCGAATACGGAGAGGAACAGGCCGCGCGGCTGAAAGAGCGTATCGCTGCGGGCGAACGGGCCGAAGGCGAACTTTCGGAAAGGCTGAAAGCGGCGGAAACCGCGCTTGCGGAAAATAGGGAAGTCGTTTTATTGAGGAGGGAACTCAGAGAAACGGAAGAAAAGCTCAACGAGCTCGCGCTGAAGGAAAAAGAGATCGCAGAGATGAAAAAGCGGCTCGACCTGTCCGCCGATATCGACCGTTTCTGCGAAGCGCAGACCGCGCTTTCGCAGGCGGAAAAAGCGCTTGCGGAGAGCGAGCGCGGTGAACGGGACTGCGTCGCCCGCCTGTCCGCGCTGAAAGAAAGAGAAAAGCGTTTCGCCGAAGACGGGTTCGAAACGGAGGCGCAGAAGAAAACGGAAGCGCTCGCGGAGCGGCGCGCTCTGCTGAATAAACTGGGCGAAGAGCTGAAAGAAACGGCGCAGACCGAGGCGCAGCTTTTAAAGGTGCGCGCGGAATACAGGGCGGAGGAGGCCGAGCGGAAAAAGCTGGAGGCTCTCGCCGCCGCTGCGGAAGAACGCCTGACCGCCAACGGCGAGCTGCTCGCCCTCCTCGGTGAGGAGCGGGATCTTTTCAAAGAGATTACCGAAAGCGCGGGAAAAAAGAGCGTGCGCGAGGAATACGTCTTTTTGCAGGGCGAATACGAGAAAAACGACTCGCGGGAGCTGTGGCTCAAAAGGATTATAGAGGAAAAGCTCGGCGGGGAAACTTCGGAGGAAATCGATCTCGGCGGACTCGAAAGACTGATCGGGGAGGAAAAGCGGAAAAACGCCGAGAGAAAGCGGGCGGCCGAAGCGAAACTGCGGCTGACCGCGGAGCGCGGCGACGCGCTTTCCCGCCTGGAAGTGCAGAAAAACAAGCTCGAAGTTTTGCTCGCACGCGGGAGCGAGCTGAAAGAGCTCCTCGGGAAAAAACGCGCGGAAACGGAGCGCGTAACGGGCGGAGAAGACTGGAAAACGCTTGCGGCGCGGACGGAAAGAGAACTTTCCGAACTGCAGAAGAAGAGGGAAGAGCGGCGCGCCGAAGAGGCGGGATTGCGCGAAGAAACGCAGGCGGTCGCGGCGCGGCTCGCGGGCGCGCGGGCGGAAATCGAAAATTTAAAAAAGAAAATTTCCGAAAATGCCGAAAAAAGCAAGGAAATTTTGATAAAGTGTGGTATAATGGAAAAAGATACCGCATTTTCCATGCGCATGAGCGAGGAAAGGAAAAAGAGCGTGCGCGCGGAACTCGAAAGTTACGAGCGCGACTCCGCCGTTTTCGCCGCGAAAAAGCGGGAAACGGAGCATAAACTGGGCGGACGGGAGGCGACGGAGGAAGAGCTTACCCTCGCCGAACGGACGGTCGCGCAGGTGCGCGCGGAACTGGACGCCGCAGGCAAAACGCTCAGCGAGGACAGGCTGCTTTTCAGAATCAACGAGGAAAAGCGCGGCGTAAAGGCCGAACTCGAAAAGAAAGAAAAAGCGCTCGAAAAAAAATACGAGGTGGCGAAACTTCTGCAAAATCTCGTGAAAAAGCGCGCCTTTCTCGATTACGTGGCGAACGAATACCTCGAGGACGTTACGCGGTCGGCTTCGGCAACGCTGTTAAAGCTCACGTCGGGAGGCTACGGCCTCGCATACGACGGCGAGTTTTTCGTAACGGACAACAAAAACGGCGGCGCGCTCCGCAGCGTGAACACGCTTTCGGGCGGGGAAACCTTTCTCGTATCCCTCTCGCTGGCGTTCTCGCTTTCGACGTATATCTGCGCGAAGTCGGACAGGCCGATCGAGTTTTTCTTCCTCGACGAAGGGTTCGGCACGCTCGATTCCGAACTGGTGGAAACGGTGCTCGACAGCCTGGAAAAATTCAAAAGCGAAAAGTTTTCCATCGGCATCATCTCGCACGTGCGGGAACTGAAAGAGAGGATTAACTGCAAAGTGCTCGTTACGCCCGCGACGGAAAGCGCGGGTTCGCAAATAGAAATCACTTATTAAGGAGATCTGACGATTTGGCAGGAATGATCTATACGCCCGTTACTTTATGGGAGGGGTTTCGGCCCGAGCTTCCGATCAGAGAAGAAAAGTCGGAAGAATACGAAAAGGACGGAATTGTATTTTCAAAAATACGCTTCGGCGGCAGAAGCACGGAGACGGGCAGAGTCAGCATTTTTGCGCTGACCGCTTACGACAGGCGCAATGCGAAGATGCCGGGGCTTCTGATCTTGCCATCCTACGGGAAACGCCCCGACGAAAGGACGGTCGCTTATTTCGCAAAGCAAGGGTATTTCGCCATGATGGCGGACTACGCGGGCAGGCGGGGCGGCGACGCGGATTATACGGAATACCCCGCGGACGCGGCGTACGCAAATTTCACGGAGGACCGCGACAGCATACACCGCGTGGAAACGGACGCGAAGCACACCTGCTGGTACGAGTGGAGCGCTGTGGCGCAGTACGCCGCGCACTATCTGAAAAACAACGATCTCGTCAGCGGCTACGGCGCGTTCGGCATCAAACACGGGGCCACCGTGCTCTGGCAGCTGGCGGCGCTCGATCCCGATATCAGGTGTTTCGCCTCCACGTTTTCCGCAGGCTGGCGGGCTTACCGCGGTTTTTACAAATTCAGCGACGATTCCGAACCCGAACTCAACGACGAACTGTATAAATATCTCGCCGCAATCGAGCCGCAGTCCTATGCGCAGTACGTGAAATGCCCCGTGCTCGTGGTTTCCGGCAGCAACAACCGCTTTTTCGACGCGGACAGGGTGTTCGACACCACGGCGCGCGTTGCGGCGGATACCTACGTCAACATCGCGCCCCAGCGCGGAAAGGTGCTCGATTACGAAAGCAAGCGAGATATTGACCTTTTTTTCGAAAAGTATCTTAAAGGCGCGCCGACCGCGCTGCCCGAAGAACCCGATATAGGCTGCGAGGTCATCAACGGCAGCATCTTCGTGAAGGTGAAGGCGGATAAATTCGATTTGAAGGACGTATGCCTGTTCGCCGCGGAGGAAACGGTCAATCCCGCGCTCAGGTGCTGGAATTTCAAAGCGGAGATCGTCAAGGAAACGGAAGAGCATTTCCTCTTCAAATACACGCCCTATAAATATTCGGGACAGGCCGTATTTTATGCGCGCGCGCGCTACGCGAGCGGTTTCACGGTCTGTACGCGCATCATGGCGAAAAAATTCGCGGAAGAGGAAATATTCAACGAAAACAAGTCCAACATCTTGTTTTCCTCGCGGGAAAACAAGTACATGCTCTGTCCCCTCAGATTTTCCGAAAACGTCCTCTTCGACGTGCAGGCGGAAGAAAGCGACGATATACGTCTGGAAAAGGGCGCTTTCGACATAGAGGGCGTTACCTCGGCCGGCGGCATAGTCAGCTATAAGATCAACAACGAGAGCGACCGTCCGAAAGCGGAAAGCATTTTGCTCGCGGACGTATACGCGCCGGAAGAGGTGAAACTCACCGTCAAGCTGATCGAAAACGTAAATACCCCGAAAGAGAGAATTTACAGCGCGTCTGCCGACATCGGCGGCGGGGAGGTGTGGCATAAATTTTCTTTCCCGACTTCCAAATTCAAGACCGACGAGGGAATGAATCTCAAAAGTATGGAAAAAATCAATGTGATCGTGTTCGAGTGCGGCGGAAAATACCTGTTCAACAATATCCTTTGGGTGTGATATGGAATTTTTCGCGGGCGACGGCGTCGTCGCAAAGAAAAAACATCCCTGCGGTTCGGAGCGCTGGAAGATCCTGCGCACGGGGGCGGAGATCAAGCTGAAATGCGAGGGGTGCGGGAGGATCGTCCTGCTTTCTCCCGACGAGGTACGTAAGATGTGCAAAAAAATCGTAAAAAGCGGGGAGAGCGATGGCTGATTACAGGGAACTTATTGAAGAAAACGTCAAAAAAGACCGGTCCGACCTGAGATTTCTGGCGATATGCCTTTTCATTTTCGTGTGGCTGACCATGTTCATCGGCGCCAACCGCTACTTCTTTTATTATATCGAAGTGGACGGTCCGTCGATGGAAAACACCTTGTTCACGGGCGACGTGCTTTGCGTGAACAAGCGCGTGCGGGCCGTGCGCGGCGACGTCGTGATTATCGACGGCGAAAAGGGGAACGGGCAATGCCTCGTCAAGCGCGTGATCGCGCTCGGCGGCGACACCCTCGTCATCGAGGGCGGCTATGTCTGGCTGAACGGGGATAAGCTCGAAGAAGATTATATCAAGGAGCAGGGCGTTACGAAAGTGAACGGCTCTGCGGAGCGCAAAGAATATAAAATTCCCGCCGGCGAAGTGTTTTACATGGGAGACAACCGCGCGGTCAGTCAGGACAGCCGCAGTTCGTTCGGAACCTGCGGGGAAGAACAGATCGTCGGCGTGGTGCCCGACTGGGCGATGAGCGGATTCGTGAAATGGTTTACCGGTCTCCGCGCTTCGGTCAGCGAATGGGTGATGAATTTATTCGGGTGATACTATGTTGCTGGTGAAAAACCGCCTGATATTCGGCGCGATAAAAACTGTGTTCGGCGCGATATTCAAAACGATCTACGGCATACTGGGACTGTTCAGCCTTCAGCCGCTCGTTTTCTGCGCCGTCGCGGGCGCGCTGCTCGAAATAGCTTTCCGCGCCGTTTCGGGCAGCGACGCGGGATTTATCCTCTTTCACCTGATCCTGTGCCTGTGCGTGCTTTACGCCGTGCTGCGCACAGTATACAGACTGCTCGGCTTAGGCAGAAAAAAAATCAAACGGCGCGAAAGGGCGCAGATCCTCAGCGATTTCGAAGAGCGGGAGGAAAGGGATAACGTTTCCCCGCCCGCGCGTTCGCCCGAACCGCCGCGGGAAGAGCGGCCGAGGTATTACCGCGTGAAACAGAACCCGAAATACGTGATGGCGGAGTTTCACGACCGATTCGAGCTTTACCTCGAAACGGACGGCTCTTTGCAATATATCAGAACGGACTATAAAGGAGTATAGATGGAACACATTTACAGCACCGAAGACTTTTTGAAAATCAAAAAACAGAAAAAGACGCTCAAGACCGTTTATTTCGTGGTTCTGGGCGTGTATGTGCTCGCGAGCCTGGCCGTTTGGCTGGTATATTTTTTCCAGCCGTATAAATCGCCGAACATCTGGTGGCTCAAGCTCATCATGTTCGTGCTTGCGGGCATTTTCGTGATATTTTCCTTCATTTATCTCGGCATACCCTTCAAACGCGTGAGAAATTACTATAAAATACTTAAGGGCGTGAACGAGGGCACGTCGAACGGAACGGTGGGGGAATTCGACCGTTACGGCACGGATATCGAAATCCGCGACGGTATCGAATACAAATCGCTGTATTTTCTGGAATACAATACCAAAAAACAGGAATTTTTTGAAAGAAAGGTCTGGCTCGACACAGAAAAGCCCCGCCCCGAATTCACGCAGGGCGAACATATAAAGTTTTATACGCACGGCAACATGCTGGTGTCGTTCGAAAGATTATAAGGAGATAAACGTATGAAAGCGGTAGTAACGGTAATAGGCAGGGATAAGCCCGGCATAATCGCGAAGGTGAGCGCTCTGCTCGCGGACAACGCGGTGAACATAGAGGATATTTCCCAGACCATCATGAGCGGGAACTTCACCATGCTCATGTACGCGGATCTTTCCGACAGCAAGCTGGCGCTGGCGGCGCTCGCGGATAAGCTGAACGCGCTCGGCAGAGAGATCGGCGTAAGCATACACGTGCAGCACGAAGACATTTTCAACGCGATGCATAAGATCTGAGGCGGCCATGTTAAGCAATAAAGAAATTTTCGAAACCATCGACATGGTGGAAAAAGAACACCTCGACGTCAGAACGATCACCATGGGCATTTCGCTCGTTCCCTGTATCCGCGAGAGCGCGGAAAAGACGGCGGCGGCCTGCTACGACCGCATCTGTTCGTATGCGGAAAATATCGTGAACGTGGGCGCCGCGCTCGAAAAGGAATACGGCATTCCCATCGTGAACAAGCGCGTTTCCATCACGCCCGCCTCCCTCCTTACTTCGAATTTTGCGGGGAAAGAAACCGTGCTCGCAAAAAAGCTGGACGAGGCGGCGAAAAACGTCGGCGTGGACTTCCTCGGCGGCTATTCCGCGCTCGTGCAGAAGGGCATGACGAGTTACGAACGCTCCTTTATAGAGAGCATTCCCGAAGCGCTCGCGATAACGGACAGGGTGTGCTCTTCAATCAACGTCGGCTCTTCCAAGGCGGGCATCAATCTCGACGCCGTGGCGCTCATGGGGGGCATCATCAAGCGCACGGCGGAACGTACCGAGGAGGCGGACGGGTTCGGCTGCGCAAAGCTCGTGGTATTCTGCAACGCGGTGGAGGACAACCCCTTTATGGCGGGGGCGTTCCACGGCGTAGGCGAGGCTGAAAAAGTTATCAACGTGGGCGTTTCCGGACCGGGCGTGGTGCATTACGCGCTAAAAAACAACCCCGGCGCGGACATTTCGGAAATCGCGGAAATCATTAAGAAAACGGCGTTCAAGATCACCCGCGCGGGGCAGCTCATCGCGAGCGAGGCCTCCCGCAGGCTGAACGCGGAATTCGGTATCGTCGACCTGTCGCTTGCGCCTACGCCCGTCATGGGCGACAGCGTGGCGCATATTTTGGAAGAGATCGGGCTCGAACGCGTGGGGACGCACGGCACCACCGCCTGCCTCGCGCTGTTGAACGACGCGGTGAAAAAGGGCGGCGTGATGGCCAGTTCCAAAGTGGGCGGACTTTCGGGCGCGTTCATTCCCGTCAGCGAGGATATCGGCATGATAGAAGGCGCGCGGTGCGGCGAACTCACGCTCAACAAATTAGAGGCGATGACCGCCGTCTGCAGCGTGGGCATAGACATGGTCGCTATCCCCGGCGACACGAGCGCGGAAACGATCGCCGCCATCATCGCGGACGAGGCCGCCATCGGCATGATCAACAACAAGACCACCGCCGTGCGCGTAATCCCCGTGCCGAACAAAGGCGTGGGCGATTTCGTGGAATTCGGCGGGCTTTTGGGCAGGGCTCCCATCATGGCGGTGCAGGGCGCGTCGGCGGCAAAGTTCATCCGCCGCGGCGGCAAAATCCCCGCACCCATCCACAGCAATAAAAATTAACGGCAAAAGGAGAAGATCATCATGAAAAGAAGCGAAATGAACAAAGATTATTTCTGGAACCTCAAAGATATGTACGAATCGGGGGAAAGCTGGGACAAAGCTTTCAAGGAAACGGAAAAAGAAGCGAAATTTTTGCAGTTTAAGGGCAAGCTTGGCGAAAAGAAGAACCTGCTCGCCTGCCTCAGAAAGCAGGACGAGGTTTCCCGCAAGATAGAAAGGCTGTTCGTTTACGCGCATATGCTGCACGATCAGGACACTTCGGACGCGCAGAACGGCACTTATATATCGCGCGCGCAGGGGCTTTTGGTCAGGCTGAACGCCGAAACTGCGTACATGCTGCCCGAACTCACCGCGCTCGACGAAAGCGTGCTGAAAGGTTTCATTGCCGATCCCGATTTTTCCGATTACGATTATATGCTGGAAACCGTGCTCAAGAGCAAGGCCCACGTGCTGGGCGAGGAGGCC
>ERZ506969.290-NODE-290-length-13390-cov-4.26509_pt1 | contig 13390 bp, 11 predicted proteins | sample MGYA00512891_ERZ506969 | MGnify/ENA metagenome assembly ERZ506969
TCTGAAAAAGACATTAATTCACCTCATTCAACACAAATGCTCTGCCAAGCCCTTCATTTACCTGAACCCCCTCAGCCATTTCACCATTCCTATCCTGCTTTTTGATTTTTGATAAGTAGCCAAGATCAGTCAAAAAATTACATAATAAATAATATTTTAAATTTAAATTATCAAGTATAAAAAGAGCTCGATTACGAATATCATCCCAAGCCGTAAAAAATTCTTGCTCTGTTAATGAAACAATTTGCCCTTTATATTCAAATTGAAGGCTTTCATTATAATATTTAACTTTTACTTTTTCTGAATTGATCGTAAATTCATATGGCATTAAAGTACATTGATTACGAACATCATCTAACACTCCAAAAAACGAAAGATCTTTTGCGTTTTTACGCAACCACTCCTGCATTTCTTTCGGATGCTTATGTTCAGGATATTCGCTCTTGCCTTTATTAAGATAAACATATACATCAATCGGTAAATTTCTTAAATATTGTTCCATCAAAGGACGCACCTCATCCCAATTAAGTTCACCATTGCCACACCCCAACTTCGGAAACGCAACAGAAGTAATACCTCGTTGAGCATAGTAGTCACAAAAGCGCTTCAAGCCTTGTTCAATATATGAAAGCTTAGAAGGATATCTCCAATTTTCTTTTGTTGGAAATAATAAAAGCATATGATCGGGGGCAGATACAAGCATAAGCTTTCCGATAGTCAGCATCTTTTTCTCACAAGCAATTTTATACTTCTCAAACATTTGAGGATATCTGTTTTTAAATTCTAAAGCAATACCTTTTCCCATAACCCCAACGGTGTTCACTGTATTTACAATTACTTGTGCCGGACTGTCAAAAATATTACCTTCGATATATTCTATCATGAATCATCTCCTTTAATCGTTTATTTCAATTTTCTCACCGTTTATCATAACAAAATTGCATTCCAATTTACACCCAGTTACCATAGCAATTTCATCGAGATCCGAAATGGAGAAAGTTTCCCGCGCAATTTTCTGACTAAGTGCTTGAGGAGACTTGTTTAGCCTCCGCGCCAACTCTGAAAGCGTAATCCCGTTATTTACACATAATTTTTTAAGCTGTTCACCAATACGCATATTTCACCTTATTAAAATTATAAACTAATATATTGAAAAAGTCAACATAAATATTGATTTTTAGCTGCTTTTTTATTAATTCCAAGATGTAAAATCGTATTTAATCTTATAAATATCATATTCCCAAGGTTGTCCGTGCAGCAAGATAATTTGCTTATATAAAATTTTGATCGCGTCGGAAACCAAAGCCCCCAATTCTCCTAAAAAATTTCGGACTGCTCTTTGAAGCTTAGTTATATGCTATCATATATATCCCAAATTTCTCTTATATTTTAATCTTTCTCAATTTATAAATAATCTGTCGCCAGCAACTTCGGTGGTTCGAATTCCCCCCCCTTCCAACCAAAAACCGCAACTAAACGTTTTGTTTGGGTTGCTGTTTTCCTTTTTGTCCTTTTATACCCCTATTCAATCACTCATACCGCATATTTTTATTTTGTCTATTGACAAACGCCTAAAAGCATGTTATGATATTTTTGAAATAGAAAAAGGGGGGGTAAAATGAGGAAATTTTTCATAATGGCGATTTCTGTTTTGGTTGCGGCGGTCGCGCTCGCTTCTTTTTCGGGTTGCAATAGCTCCCCAAAATGCGAACACGAATACGTGGAGCAGATCTCTCCCGCAACCTGCGTATACGACGGGTATCGCAAGGTGATATGTCGGCTTTGCGGAACAATTGCGGAGCAAGAGATATACCCCGCGACGGGACACAATGCGTCCGACGAATGGGAGACTGTCCGGCCCGCGACCTGCGCCGTTCCGGGACAGGAATGCCGTTACTGCGAAGTTTGCAAAAACATCGTCGAATGGCGGCAGTTCTTTGCCGAAGGTCACACCTTCCGCACGATTGCGGACAGAAAAGCCACCTGCACGTATGGCGGATACTTTGCCGAAATTTGCTCATGCGGGGAATTCCACAATGACATTTTCACCTTAGACCTCGGCGGTCATACGGATGAAAACGGAGACCTACTATGCGACACTTGCGATGAGGAACTGTACAGCATTCCCGTCACCATCATTACGGAGGGCAACGCCACCGCAACGGCGGAGAACTTTGTGCTTATGAGCAAACAGACGGGCGGAATCGTACGCGTGCGCCCGGGCGAAAACTCGATGGTCCGCTCCGTTCACACCTTATTTCCCAGGCAGGAAGACGACCCGCCATTTGTTGGCGGAAACGTCGTGATAAATAACATTCCCTATCTTTCTCTCGTTGAATTCGAAAACTTCGCTATGGACTATCATTACAACGTTAGGGAATCATCCACATTCGGCTTTCCCCAAGAAGTATCGGTCACCATCGCCGATATGAACGATACGGCGCTCGCCATAGTTCGCACAGTTTATCTCGACGACAACGACAACGTGGAGCAGTTCGGACCGCAAGTGTTTCCGCACTGGGGAGTACAATCGAATGAAAACGTCTCTCAAGCCCCAAAGACAACAGTGAAAGCTCCTTTCCAGGACGACCTGTACTATCGATTTTCCGGTTTTTAAACGGAGAGCGGGGAATTTATTTCCGATTTTCACAGCATCGAATTGTCGCTTACAAAACCCGTCACGGAGATTTACGCCGTTTATCGACCACTTCCGTTTTAATTCCCCCATCCGTGTTTGACACCCTTTTGAAATAATGTTATAAGGCAATGCAAATAGGAAAAATAACAAAAAACGATATTACAGTAGTGCACGTTACGGCAATTTAAATTATTATAAAAATGTTTACTTAAAATAATATTCGTTTTAGGTTACTACCGCTCCACAAAATCGTCAGTAATTTACTGGCGATTTTTTTGTTTATAAAACTTCTAAATTTTATCGATTTTAGGTTCTTTTTCACCTTAAAATCCCCTTACATCTTGCTTCTATCTTGCTTTTATTTTTATATAAAAAACTCACCTATTAGGTGAGTTTTTTCGAATATCGAGTACGTCGTTTCCAGTTTTTGAATGCCCTAACCACTATTGACTTTATTTGTAGACTTCAAATGTTACGAATTTTCAAAATATGCCTATGTAGAATATTATAAACTACTTTATTTAGTCTGTCAATCTTTAAAATCTCTTTAATAAAAAACCCCGCTTTCTTAGCTTTCTTATAGTTATATAAACTCCCGCTTTATCTCCATAGCGAATTATTTAATTCCCCCTCTTTTGGCTGTTTGAATTATTGAAATACATCAAAACTTTCTCCAGACCATTTTGTTGACGACGGAGGTATAGCTTTGTATGAGTTTGACGACTTTATTGGACACATTTTCCATATAGCACGGTACGTTTTCTCCTAAGTCGCCGTTTTTCAGCATTTCAACCGCCGTTTCCACCGCCTGTAAAACTTCTTCTCCTGTAATCCCCGCGAGAATAAACGCACCCTTCTCCATCGCCTCGGGCCGCTCCGTGCTCGTCCTTATGCACACCGCGGCAAACTCCATTCCCTTGCTATGGTAATACGCGCTTTCTTCCGGCAGCGTTCCGCTGTCCGATACGCAGCAGAACGAATTGATCTGCAGATTATTGTAATCGCTGAACCCGAACGGCTTAAGGCTTTTCACCAACGGGTGAAACGTAAACCTTCTCTTTTCTATATACTTCGCGCTCCTCGGGTGCGTCGAATAGATGATCGGCATACCGTATTTTTCCGCCAGCGCGTTCACCGCGTTCATCAAACTGAAAAAATTTTCCTCGGTGTCGATATTTTCCTCTCTGTGCGCGGATAAAAGTATATATTTCCCCTTCTCCAGCCCCAACCGATACAGCACGTCGCTTTTTGTTATCTTTTCCAGGTTTGCATTAAGCACTTCCGCCATCGGAGAACCCGTGACGTACGTCCTCTCTTTCGCCGTCCCCTCCGCGTTCAGATATCTTCTCGCATGCTCGCTGTAACATAAATTCACGTCGGAAATATGGTCTACGATGCGGCGGTTGGTCTCTTCCGGCAGACATTCGTCGAAACACCTGTTCCCCGCTTCCATATGGAATATAGGTATATGCAGCCGTTTTGCGGAAATCGCCGACAGACAGGAATTTGTATCCCCCAAAACGAGCAGCGCGTCCGGTTTCAACTCGCTCATCAGCGCATAGGACTTCGCCAGCACGTTTCCCATCGTTTCGCCGAGGTCTTTTCCCACTACGTTCAGATAACGATCGGGCGCGCGCAGGCCCAGGTCTTCAAAAAATACCTGATTCAGTTCGTAATCGTAGTTTTGTCCCGTATGCACCAGAACCTGATCGAAATATTTATCGCACTTTTTTATCGTTTCCGAAAGCCTTATGATCTCGGGCCTTGTTCCCACGATCGTCATCAGTTTCATTTTCTTCATTCTTTTACCTTTAAATAATAATGAGGATATAAATCGTTGTGTAACCGCATCCATTCGGCAAGTTCGCATACCATTTTATCGTAATCAGGTATTTCGTATCCGTTAAATTTTGTACATTTTAACGATTTATCCGCTACTGCAATATTATCAACCGGAATAATCTTCAGTCTGTCTTTCCTAAAATAATGGTTAAATAATTTAAGCAGTTCGAATTTGCTGATGAATGCATCCGGAACTGCGTTAAATAAGCCAGAAAGCCTCTCTTTCGCTGCAAATTCCATTGTTTTTGCCAACTGCAAAGTCGTTTGACCTGTCCAAATAGCTTTAACAAATCCATTAATATCCGTCTTTTGCTGTAAGAACCAATTTAAAAGACCTATGCCATTTGGATTTAAGTCAGGACCGACAATTGAATTTCGCAAAGTAAGATTTTTCTCTTCGTTTAATTCCCCTAATGCCTTACTTTTATCATAAAATGTATTTCCGTCTGGAAAATCGTTCTCTGTATATTGTCCTTTTTTCCCAGAAAACACACAGTCCGTACTCATATGTATTATCTGCGTATGAGTTTTACTCGTAATTTCAGATAAATAATGCGGCAGATAACTGTTAGAAAAAACCGCTGCAGCTTTGTTATTTTCAGCACCTTGATTCAATATGCCTATACAATTAATAATACAATCAAAACGGTTTGTTCCGATAATATCTTTTAAGTTTTTCAGATCAGCTATATCGCAAATCACTGTTTTTACTAAAAGAGATTCTCTACGTGCGAGTCCCAAAACTTCATGGCCTCTTTCTTTCAAATACAGCGATACAGTATGTCCCGCCATACCGTTACAGCCTAAAATTAAAAATTTCATCTCAGTATTTCCCGCCGAACAGCTTCAGTTTCTGCAACAGCCGCTTCATTCCTTCTACGTCCAGCCTCTTCGTATTGTGCGACGTATACTGATCGGGCATGTCCAATTCTTTATTGCCCTTGGTGAAATAAATATCGTAATTTAAATCGCGGTTATCCGCATGGATGCGGTAAAATTCTCCCACATCCTCCGCCCGCAGCATTTCTTCCGTAGTTACGAGCACTTCGTACAGCTTTTCTCCGTGCCGCGTCCCGATACACGTATAACCCACCTCTGATTTTTTCAGTTCGAGCACAGCCTTCGCCAGCGTTTCTATCGTCGCCGCCGGCGCTTTCTGCACGAACAAATCGCCCTGCGCTCCGTGTTCAAAAGCATACAGAACTAAATCGACTGCGTCGTTTAACGTCATCATAAACCGCGTCATCGCAGGATTCGTAATCGTCAATTTCTTCCCCTCTTCTATCTGATCGCAGAACAGAGGAATCACCGATCCCCTCGAAGCCATCACGTTGCCGTATCTCGTAAGACACAGCACCGTTTCCCCGTCTTTCATCTGGCGGCTGCGCGCAATTACGTTCTTTTCCATCAGCGCCTTGCTCATTCCCATCGCGTTGATAGGATACGCCGCTTTGTCCGTCGAGAGAAAGATTGCTTTTTTTACTCCGTTTTCACGGCATGCCGTAATCACGTTATTGCTCCCGATTATGTTCGTCTTTACCGCTTCCATCGGAAAAAACTCGCACGACGGCACTTGTTTGAGCGCCGCGGCGTGGAATACATAGTCCACACCCGAAAACGCGTTGACGATCGACTTATAATCTCTCACGTCCCCGATATAAAACTTGATTTTATGTACGTGTTCGGGATATTTTATCTGGTATTCGTGCCGCATGTCGTCCTGTTTCTTTTCATCGCGCGACAATATGCGGATTTCCCCGATATCCGTTTCCAGAAATCTGTTCAGTACGGCGTTCCCGAAACTTCCCGTTCCGCCTGTGATCATTAATATTTTTTCCTTAAATATGCTCATATTCTTCAACCTCTTCCTGTTGTTTTTTGTTCTTCAGTTTTTTCAAGTATATATCCAAATCAATCTGTTGTATTATGCAATACGGCAATAAAATGACAACGTTGCTCCATACAACAAGGCTCCAGTTATTTACATATTTTGATAAAACGAAAACAAGCAATAATTTTACGGCGACGCCGATGCCATAACATATTGTCTGGATTTTCATTCTTCCCATTCCGCATACTACGGTAGAAAGCATACTGCTGTATACGAATACGCTGCCGAAACAGGCAAAGGCAATAGCCGTCAAATAATTTACTTCTATACTGTTTGAACCTAACCAGATGTCCATGATAAATTGCAGAAAAGGCACCAGTAAAAACTGTAATACTATCGTTCCCAACCCTGCAAATTTAATAACTTTATATAATTTATTTAACCATATGTAATTTTTTTCCACATAAGCCTTAGTAACGACCGACCAGATCGGCGTCATTGCCAAAGTAATCACCATCGAAATCAAACTTGTTAATTTATAATAAAATGTATAATCCGTGGTATATTGAGGTCCGAACAGTTTAGTTACAAGGAATTCGTTTGTATTCATGATAAACATATACAAAATCTGACATACAAAAAATACGGACCCTATTCCCATAACTTTTTTTATGTAGTTTTTTTCTATATATTTTAAACGCGGAATATATTTTTTCAGTTGCGTGCCAAACAATATAATTCCGGCAATCACCACAGGCAAGTTAGAAATTACCAGATATGCAACGGATAAAACAATCAGCGCTTTTTCAGGTTTATCAAAATGTACTACAAGTACAAACAATAACTGCAAAATACTGACGCACAACGATAAAAAATTATTGATTGCCGATTTTTGCAAAGCGTAAAACAAGGAAGTGATCGTTGTTAGAAAAAAACGAATCATTATCGATGCAAAAACCAAGATTGTCGCAAAAAATAACGTTTTGTAAGATATTAATGTTTCATCGACATTGAACAGCCAATTCAAATCTATTAAAGACAATAACAAACAACCTATTACCGTTAAAGCTATCGCTACCGTAAATACAGCAAAAATACCGGAAGATATTATTTTTTTTATTCCGTCTTCATCATTTTCGGCATAAGCTTTCACCAAATTATTTCTTATTCCGTTCCCCAGACCTAAATCAAAATTCAAAAACCAAATCAATACGGACAGCAACGTATACCATACGCCTAAAATCGTATTGTTATTGAAGTAGCGAATAAATGCCGGAGTTGTAAATAGTGATACTACTAACGCTCCGCCTTTTACGACAAACGCCCAGAACGTATTCTTTACTATGATCTTTTCGTTGGGATTTAAATTTTTTACTATTTTTAAAAGCTTCATAAAATCCCCAACTTATATAGCTCTGCAATTGTGATTTCGGCTGCTTGTGTAATATCCGAAACATCATAATATTTTTGCACTTCGCCTTTTTTTCTAAAAATTCTTTTCAATGCACGCTTCACAAAAGGAATAATTAAAAATTTTATTTTTTGGTAATAAAGATTAAATATACTTACGCCATTTTTTTTCGCGTGCTTCTTTATTTCGTTCTTGAATTGGGGATATTTTGCAAAACATATTCCATCTAAAACATTTACACCAAAACGAGAATAAAGATCTTCGCGATGAAAGGCATGCAATGCTTTCATTACCGTCTCCGCCCAAATACTTTCTACGCTGTAAATTGCGGGAGCTTTTGGATCCCATATATATGATGTGTGCCCCTTAAAATGAGGCGCGTTTTTTAAATCTCCCGTATGTTTACCCGTAGCCGAATCTGACGAGCCGCTTTTCGGACATATTCCGGAAATCGTTACAGGATAATTAACTCCACACACTTTTTTACAGACAAAACTTAAGGCTACTGCCATATAAATATCAGGCGTCAGCCCGTCGAAATATTTCCCCGTAATGTTATAAATTTTATTTAAAATTTTGCGGCAAACAATACCGTGATATAATCTCGGAACACCGTAACTTTGATAATTTTGCCCGCCGTTTTTTATTAACTTGACCAATTCTTTTTCAGTTTGGATTTCCTTCCCTTTGTTTTTTATATAAGATAAACAGAGATATCCTTTTTCTCCGTTTTTTACAAAAGCATTTTTATTTGGCCAGCAATATACAGAATTTAATCCCGGAATAATTGCATCGTAATTATTTATTTTTGCAAATTCAGTGATTTTAATAATATCAGGCAATACTCCGTCATCATCGCCGATCATACATAAATATTCACCGGAAGCAAATGTTAGAGCTTCATTAAAATTGTCAATAAACGACAGTTCTCCAGGATGATAATTATATACAAGCCGATCATAATTCAACGTAGTAACGACAGTTTTCAATTCCGCTGTATCACTATTGTCTTGTATTATAATTTCTACACCAGAATTTAATGTTGAAATTATTTGATTGATCGCTTCAATACAATATTTTTGCCTGTTTTTAGTCGGTATTATAATAGATAGTAAATGTTTACTCATTTTTACTTTGTACATCCTTGCGATATCGGAATGAAGAAAAAATGCCAGCAGTTAACCAAAAAATTGCATCGCATTTATAAGAAAAATAACATACTTCGAACATAGAATTGATGAGCATAACTATTAAAAACAAAGAATAAAAGGATTGTATTCTATTCTTCGTTCGATTTTTTGTTAACAAAATTAACGCTATTATATAAATTGAAAATCCTATAACCCCGCATTTATATAATAAATCGATAAATAAATTATGAGACCCGACTTGATTAGTATATCCTATTCCTAAACCATGACCGAATAACGGCCTTTGTAAAGCTTCTTTAAAATCATTAAAAAAGATTTTTATTCTACCGCTCGTTAAATCATTGATGTTTTGCGTGCCAGCATAACCAGCCAAAAATTTTTCACCTACTTCAGTAAAAAAAAGCATTAACAATATAATTATTATCAATAATATAAAGAGTATTCTTTTGATAATTGCATTTCTATTATACTTTTTTATACAAATAAAATATACTGATGATGTTAGAATCAACAACAGTACGCCGCCTCTCGATTTAGTCGCTATAACGGCACAAATTAATAGAAAGCAAAATATATATTTCCATTTTGTTTTTAAACTAAAAGTTAAAAAGAAACCTGGCACTAAAAGACTTGCTATTATATTTGATCCACCATAAGGAATATTCATATAAGATTTATATGTTAAATCAAAGTAATCAACAGGGATCAAAATAGCTGTCCAAAACGTCTGAATTATAATGATTAAAATAAATAATGCATATAAATACTTAATTTGATTTTGACAGTCTTCAATTTGTAAACCTATAAAATAACAAGCAAATGAAATTACAGTATTAGCATAAAAACCCCAAAAACTCCCTGTCGCCATTTCTATATTAAGAATATGGGAAAACAAATCAAGGATACAACGAATGCCTAATATTATTAAAATCCCATCAATTCTTAGTATTCTGTCGTATATCAATGAATGCATCACTATCCAAAAAATAATTATTACCGTAAGAAATACATGATAGTAAATAACCAATTTTGAAATATGCGGAACTAATATTTCACCGAAAGACGTAGCATCTTGCGTATTCATAAAAGCAAACAACAAAAACGATATAAATATATATAATTTACATATAGCATTATAAGTTTTTTCTTGTTTTTCATTTATATATTTTTTTGTAGTTAGTAAATAATAATTCATCTGAATACGATCGGCTCGCCTCGCTTGTTATTCTTTTTTTATTATTAAAATTTTTAAGTTTGAACTCAACAGCTTTTTCTAATTTATCCAAATCGCCAAAAGGAACAAACTCGGAATACTCACTTAACGCGATTTGTTCCGGGGCTCCCGCCCTAAATCCCACCACGGGAGTGCCGCAGCACAGACTTTCGGCAACTACCATCGAAAACGTTTCTTTTTTACTCGTCAGTAATGTTATATCTGCCATAGAATAAAAGCTCGCGAGCGTTTTCTGATCATCAATTTTTCCCAACATAATCATATTTGAAGGATATTTCCGCGATTTGTCATAGTTTCCGGCTATCAGAAATTTGACAGACCTGTCCAGCATCCGCTTCGCCAATTCCGTTACATAATATCCGCCTTTTATATGGTTCGGATTTAAGTTAAAATCGGGTGTCGCGTGAAATATTATTTTACAATTTTCCAAATTATACCGTTTGCGCAAATCTTCGGTGTCGCGATAACAAAATATCGAAGTATCCAAACCGTTCAATATTACCGAATGCTTCTTATCCGATAAAATTGCCGAGTTTTTCGCTCTATCCATCAACCAAGGCGAAACCGATACCACCTGTAAATTATCAAAACCCTGAAATGCTCGTTTCATTTTTTTCCACGATTTTGCCGTTCCGTCGATAAACCAAGACTTTGTTTCCGATCTTAAACGCGGGCATTTTCCGCAGCCTGTTTTCCATTTATCGCATTCCAAAGCATGTCCGCAATTTGCCGTATACATAAACTCGGCATGCAGCGTTAAAACGGTTTTGTAATTATTATTCTTTAAAAACGTTATCAAGCGGTAAATGTTTACAAAATATCCGTTAAGACAATGCAAATGCACTATATCCGGCTTTTCTTTTTTTATAATGCGGAATAATTTATACGTCGATATTAAACATCCGCCGTACATAATACCCGTAATTCGTGACCATAAGTTATTGAGTTTTGAATAGAGTTTCCAACAGGTCTTATAAACGTTTTCTTCCTTTACTTTTTTCCCTCGGCCGTAACAGACTACGCTTTCTATGCCGTTTGCTTTTAATTCGTTATGTAAATCGTATACGATTTTTCCTGTACTGCCTGTATTATACACGCAGTTGATTTGCATTACCTTCATTTATCTTTTCCGTTAAAGAATAAAATTTTTTGCTCGTCGTTTCGGCATCATGCCATATTCTCGCAATTTCAAGAGCTTTATTTGCAAAACGAAATCTTAAATTTTTATCAGTAAAAATCAATTTCAATCCGTCTTTTAACTTTTCTTTTGACGTTATACAAAACGCACATTCATTATCCAATAAATGCCTTATTGACGCTACCTGTTCCGGCCCATAAGCCAGCAAACAAATTCCGCTGGCTAAGCTGTCTGCTATTTTCGTCGACACCGAATGTTTCACTAGATCTATGCTCTCGGCGTCAAATGCTTCGACATGCAGCAATAAATCGGATGAATGCAATACGCGGTAAAACTCTTCGCCGGTTATAAATCCACACAGATGAACGGATTTAACGTCGTCGAATGTCGACAAAATTTCCTTATTCTTTTCTCCTGTATAGATATTTAATTTATACTCTGTTTTTTCTTCTTCGTTTATTTCGTCTAATGCCTTCCCGATTTCCGCCAAAGAATAAAATCTATTGCATCGTATATTCCCCATAAAAGTAATGGCGTTTATTTTTTCATTGACCGTTGCCTTTTCAGCAATGTTATAATTACTGCCCGTCATGATTGTAATTGCGGGGACCGAGAACTCTTTACAATATATTTCCTGTAGCTCATTACAAATTGTAATCAAGTATTTTGACGATAAAATCAGTTTTTTTATTTCTTTTTTTAAGCTGCCGACCTGTAATCTTTTCAATACGGAATTCGGTCTTTTGACGAAGTAATAATCGTCGCAAATATAGGTTATAATCGGCAAATTATATTTTTGAGATATGTTTCTGGCCATCCGATAAATAAATTTTGCCGTACCCGGAGCGACGAATATACAATCAGGTTGTTGACTTTTCAGCCAATTTTTCAGTTGACTGTTGTTCCATCTCGAATATCGCCACATCATATCCCGCAATAACATTCTAAACGGTCTTTTGTTTTTGCGGCTTCTGTATATTTTCTCGTCATTTCTATTTTCGAACATTTGCGATTGAGCAGAAATATCGCAGGAAATCTCCCCTCCCTTTACGCGAAAACGATAATAACTTTTTAAAACATCTTTATCCGTTATCCTGTAATACGAATTACATTTATCTACGTCGGGAACGGTCGGATAAATATATAGCTGACATAATTCTTCTTTTTTGAATGAAGAAAACAAAGCCAGCATAGTTTTCCCCATATTTTGGTATGACGTCAAAGGATTATGACTGATTATTAATATCTTCATTTAAATATTTTTTATCGCAATTTTCTTTATAATTTATCTTAACCTTCTTTATGTTATTTCTCAATCTTAGCGGCTCTATAAAAAAACTGATAGGCGCACAAAAAAAAGCAGAAATTACTGCAAGCAACATTTTCACAAACATTTTTGCTCGTTTAAATGTAATTAATTTTACGACATTATAACGAAACCTTACATACATTCGTTGGTAAAACGTTAATTTATCAAACTTAGATTTAATAAAATTATACAATTTTTTTTCATACAAAAGACGATTTTGATTCAATGTTAAACTATCTTGCCCCGCCCTATATGCTATCACGTTACTATCGTCAAAATATCCTATTTTACATTGCGTTTCTATAATTTTATACATTAAGTAAAATTCATCCCCTATATCAATTTCATCGAAACCACCAACCTGCTCCAAAACACTTTTTTTCATCATAAAAGTATTGGTACCAGTTATTTTTCTTGTTAAATGATAGGTCAAAATTTGCTTATATTCTTCATTCTTTAATCTTCTATATTCACGAAAATCAACGATTTTTTTATTTTGATTTATTAGGATTTGGTTTGTAAAACACATATCTAATTCATTATGCAACATATATTGAAGCTGTTTTTCTATTTTTTCTGATAGATACAAATCATCATCATCTAAAAATGTTATATAATTACCTTTCGCAACTTTTATCCCTATATTTCTTGATTTTGCACTCCCTTGATTTTCATCGTTTTGTATATAAACAATATTTGAATATTTACATGCCAAATTTTCCAACTCGTTTCTATATTCAGACAATTCAATCCCGGCATTATCGTCTACTAAAATTATTTCTATGTTTTCGTAAGTTTGATTTATCAGAGAGTCTATTGCTCTTGACACGATTTCT
>ERZ506969.303-NODE-303-length-12819-cov-4.4309_pt1 | contig 12819 bp, 12 predicted proteins | sample MGYA00512891_ERZ506969 | MGnify/ENA metagenome assembly ERZ506969
TCTCTTTAAATCGTTTGCCGACAAACAGGAAATTAAATTCGGCGACGGCATCACGGGCATCGTCGGCCCGAACGGCTGCGGCAAGAGCAACGTTTCGGACGCGATCCGCTGGGTCATGGGCGAGCAGTCCGCAAAGACCTTGCGCGGCAGCAGCATGCAGGACGTCATTTTCAACGGCACGCAGGACAGAAAGTCGCTGAGCTACTGCGAGGTGTCGCTCTTTTTCGATAACTCGAACAAGATGTTCAGCCTCGATTACAACGAAGTCGTCATCACGAGAAAGCTTTTCAGAAGCGGCGAGAGCGAATATTATATCAACAAACAGCCCGCGCGCCTGAGAGATATCGTCAACCTCCTGCACGAATGCGGCATCGGCAAGGAAGGCTATACCATTATCGGGCAGGGCAAGGTGCAGGAAATCATGTCCGCCAAACCCGAAGACCGCCGCGCCATCTTCGAAGAGGCGACGGGCATCGCCAAGTTCAAGACGGAAAAGAACGAATCGGAAAGAAAGCTCATGCGCACGCGGGAGAACCTTCTGCGCTTCAACGACATTCTCTCCGAGCTGGAAAACCAGCTCGCGCCCCTCGAACGGCAGGCGGAAAAAACGCGGCAGTTCCGCGACCTTTCCGCCGACCTAAAACACCACGAAATAAACGTATACATATCCAAGTTCGACAACGTAGCGGGCGAAAAAGAGAAGATAAACCTGAAAATAGACGCCATCAACGAACAGATCGGGCTGCGCGAAAAGGAGTCGGCGGACACGCAGGCGGAATACGAGCGCATACTGCGCGAGATCTCTTCTGCGGACGCCAAGCTTTCCGCTCTGCACGAAGAGCTTTTGGAAAAGCGCCTCAGCATAGAAAAGAGCGAGGGCGCGGCAAAACTTTACAACGAAAAAATTTCCTTTTTCCGTTCGGATATCGCGCGTACGAAACAGGCGATCGCCGACCGCGCGGCCGCGGCGGAGGCGGATCAGGCGGAGATTGCGCGGCTGCGGGCGAATATCGCGGAACTGCGCGGCAGAATGAAGTCGGCGCGCGAGGAATACGACGCGCTGTTAAAGGACATCGCAGACCGCCAGAGAGCGCTGAGCGAGGGCGAAATGGCCTCTCAGGAAAATACGAGGCGCGTCATCGAGTCCATGGCCTCGCTTTCGGACATCAACATGAACAAAGGCTCGCTGTCCGCGGAAAAAAGCGCGCTCAGCGATTCGAAGACCGAGCTTTCGGGCGCCATTTATTCGCTCGAATCCAAGCGGAACGAACTTTTCGCAAGCAAGGAAAAACTCGATAAGGACATCACCGATCTCGATAAATCCATTTACGACTTAAAGGGGCGAATCGAGGCGAAGGAAGATTCCGTGCGCGACTTCAACGAAAAGACCGCGCAGGTGGACAACGCCGTTTTCAACCTGAATTCAAATCTGACCATGCTGACGGCAAAGGAAAATTTTATCGTCGGCATGAAGGAATCTTTCGAGGGGTACGGTCCCTCGGTCAAGAGATTGCTGCTCTCTTCCAAGCAGAATAAAGAACTTGCCGCGCGTATCAAGGGCGTGGTGGCCTCGATCATCAAGACCGAGCAAAAGTACGACGTCGCCATGGAAACGGCGCTCGGCGCGGCGGCGCAGAATATCGTAACGGCGAATACCGACGACGCGAAATACCTGATAGAATACCTCAAACGCAGCAGCGGCGGCAGGGTTACTTTTCTGCCGGTAACGTCGGTGAAACCCCGCACGGAAAACGAAAATATCCGCCGCGCGCTGAACGAGCGCGGCGCGCTTGGGCTTGCCAACAAACTGGTGAAATACGACGCGTATTTCGAAAACGTCGTTTCCAACCTGCTGGGGAACACCCTTATCGTGGACAATATCGGCAACGCCACGGATATCGCCAACAAATACCGTTTCGCGTTCAAGATCGTAACGCTCGAGGGCGACGTGTTCAGTCCGCAGGGCTCGATGACGGGCGGTTCGCGGCGGCAGGATCTGCCCAACCTTCTGGCGGGCGACCGTCAGCTGGACGAGATACGCGAAAAGATCGCGGGCAAGCGCGCCGAAATGGACAGGCTGAAAGCCGAAAAGGCGCGGCTCGAGAGCGAACGCGACCGCGCGACCGACCAGCTCGCTTCGCTTAACGACATGTACAACGCGCGCAAGCAGGAGCTTCTGCTGCTCCGCGAAAAGCTGAGCGTGGTGGAAAGCGCGCTCATGGACAACAATAAAAGTTACGAGGACGCGCTCGGCAAGCTGGAAACGATAGACGCCAAGCTCGCCCACATAGAAAAGGCTTACGAGGAAGTCCGGAGCGGCAGCGAAAAGCTGGAGGCGGACAAGTCCACGGCGAGCGAAGAAGCCGAAAAACGCCGCGAGGAATACGAGCGGCTGCGCAAGGAAATAGACGGCATGAACGAGCGCAGCACCGCGCTGCAGCTCGCGCTCAGCGACTGCCGCGCCTCTGTCGACAAGGCCGAAGAGGATATTTCCCGCCTGACCGCCGAGATAGCCGCGCTGAAAGAGGACAGCGAAAAGGACGAAAAGCAGATCGCCGACAAAGAGGCCATTATAGAAAATCTGCGGCTGGAATCGGAAAAGGTCGCCCTTTCGGAAGAAGAGCAAAAGTACGTGCAGACCCTGCGCGGCAAGATAGAGTTTACCGAAAAAAGCAAGGAAACGCTGCGCGAAAAACAGGCGCGGGCAGACGAAAGAAAGGGACAGATCGCCGAAGAACTGGGAGTTCTGGCGGATAAGCGGCACGCGGAGGACATCGCGCTCACCAAGATCGATTCCGATATCGAATACTACGGCCAGCGCATTTCCGAAGAGTACGGCGAAACGTACGATACGGCGCTCCGTTTCCGCGCGGAAAATTACGATGCGCGCGAGGGCGAACAGGAGATCAACCGCTTAAAGCGCAAGATAAATTCCCTCGGCTCCATCAATCCCAACGCCATTGACGATTATACCTCCGTCAAGGAGCGTTACGACGAGATGAGCGTGCAGAAAGAGGACCTCGAAAAGGCGGAATCGGATATCATCAAGGCGATCGATACGCTGAAAAAGGAAATGCTGTCGCAGTTCACCGAGGGCTTCAATAAGATAAACGAAAATTTCCAGCGCATTTTCAAGGAACTGTTCGGCGGCGGCCGCGCCCTTTTGGAACTCGATTACGAGGGCGTGGAAGACCCGCTCGACGCGGGCGTGAACATCATCGCCGAGCCGCCCGGAAAGAAACTGCAAAAGCTGTCGCTTCTGAGCGGCGGCGAGCAGGCGCTCACGGCGATCGCCATTCTGTTTTCCATTCTGCGTCTGCGCCCGATGCCGTTCTGCGTGCTCGACGAGATCGAGGCCGCGCTCGACGAGGCCAACGTGGACCGTTTTGCGCGGTATTTGAAAAAGTTTTCGGGCGAAACGCAGTTCATCGTCATCACGCACAGAAAGCCGACAATGGAGCTGGCGGACGCGCTCTTCGGCGTTACCATGCAGGAAAAGGGCGTTTCCAAGCTCGTTTCCGTCAAACTGAGCGACATCACGGACGCCGATATCGGCTGACGTATTTTTCTAAGGAATAACATATGGGGTTTTTCTCAAAAATAAAAGAAGCGTTAAAAAAGACCAAAAACTCACTCGCGGCAAAGCTTGCCGACCTCTTTTCCCGCAATAAGCTGGGAAACGAATTTTACGAAGAGCTTGAAGAAATCCTCATCGCCTCGGACGTCAGCGTGCTGACGGCGAGCGAGATCGTGGAGGAAATCAAAGCGCGCGCCATTGACGAAAAGTGCCGCGACAAAGACTACGTAATAGGGCTTCTGAAAGAGGCCGTCTATGAAAAGCTGACTGCGGCGGAGCCGCTCGAGATCTGCCTGCCCGCGGTCATCATGGTGGTGGGCGTGAACGGCGTGGGCAAAACCACGTCGATAGGCAAGCTCGCCAACCTTTACGCGAAAGACGGTTTTTCCGTAACCATCGCGGCGGCGGATACCTTCCGCGCGGCGGCGGGCGAACAGCTTTCCGTGTGGGCGGACAGGGCGAAAGTGCGCATCGTCAAACACGCGGAGGGCGCGGATCCCTCGGCGGTGGTGTACGACGCCGTAAGTTCCGTCAAAGCGAAAAATACCGACATTCTCATCATCGATACGGCGGGGCGGCTGCACGTGAAGGCGAACCTCATGGAGGAGCTGAAAAAAATGGACCGCGTGGTGAACCGCGAGTTTCCCGACGCCAACTTTTACAAGGTCATCGTGCTGGACGCGAGCACGGGGCAGAACGCCTATAACCAGGTGGAGGCGTTTAAGGACGACGTCGGACTGGACGGCATAATCCTCACCAAGCTCGACGGTACGGCGAAGGGCGGTTTCGTAGTTTCGCTCTGTTCCGAACTGGAGGTGCCCGTCGTTTACGTGGGCACGGGCGAAAAGATTGACGACATCGAGGAATTCGACGCGGAGGAATTCGTGGACGCGCTGTTCGAATAATCGTATGAATGAAAACGGGGGAGACGGATGGAAAAAACGGGCGAGGTCGTCGCAAGGCGTTGGAAAAACGAGGGCGCCGTAATTGTAATTGTCTGGATAATTCTGCCTGCATTAGGCGTTTTAATCGGCGTGTTATGGGCGGGAGCCGAGGACATGCAGGAGCAATTGACAGGATTGCTTTACTCGGTTTTTTTAATTATACTGTTCGGCGCGCTTATTTTCCGTACGATTTTGTATTTTGTTATACCGCAGATCTATATCGTTTATAAAGACGACAAATTTTATCTTTACCCGAAAAAAAAGACGGAAATCGTCCTTTATCCCGGCGAGATAAAGGACGTGATAAGAAGGCATTATAAAGGCAGGAGATATAGCAGGTACGCGCACCGGTCGGGAAAACTGACCATTGTTCACGCCCGCGGCACGGAAGAATTTTCTCTTGTGGACGATCTGGAATTTACTTGCAGGAAGATCGAAGAAATCAGGGACGCCTGCCGTAACGGTGCGCGTTCCGCGGAAAAGTACGCTCCGCAGAATTAATTCGGAATTTTTGCGGCGGCATTCGCGTTATTGCGAAAAATCGCTTGACACGGCGGCCGATATTAGTGTAATATAAGTGTAAAGCAAAAACGCTTTACACTTTTTGTCTGCGGCAAAAAGGTTCGGGCGGGGAAAAATGGCAAAAGAACTCTATTTTGCGGAGCTTTTCGAGCAGTACGAAAAACTGCTCAACCCGCACAGGCGGAAGATCGCCTACGAATATTATATACTCGACCTGTCCCTGGGGGAGATCGCGGAGGGCAACGGCGTTTCGCGGCAGAGCGTGAACGACGCGCTGCGCAAGACGAAAGAACAGCTTTCCGAACTGGAAAACGCGCTGCACCTTGCGAAAAGGGAGGCCTCGCTCGCGGAATTCGGCGAAAGGCTGAAAGCGGAAAACGAACGGCTTTACCGCGAGTTCATGCGGATTTTAAAGGATTGACACATGGCACAGTTTGCAACATTGAGCGAAAAATTAAATCATATATTTTCCAAGCTGACCAAACGCGGCAGATTGACCGAACTGGAAATAAAAACGGCCATGCGCGAAGTGCGCATCGCCCTTCTGGAAGCGGACGTAAACCTCGCCGTCGCCAAGGACTTTATCGCGAAGGTGAGCGAAAAGGCCGTGGGGCAGGAAATTCTGAAGAGCCTGAGCCCCGCGCAGCAGGTCATCAAGATCGTCAACGAAGAGCTGATCGCGCTGATGGGCAGTTCCAACGCAAAGCTGGAAGTTGCCAGCAAACCACCCACGGTCATTATGATGTGCGGTTTGCAGGGCGCGGGCAAGACGACCTTTTGCGGCAAACTCGGCATGCTTTTGAAAAAACAGGGCAAAAAGCCCCTGCTCGTGGCGTGCGACGTCTATCGCCCCGCCGCGATACAGCAGCTGAAAGTGGTCGGCGAAAAGGTCGGCGCGGAGGTGTTTGAAAAGGGGCAGGGAAATCCCGTTAAAATCGCCCGCGAGAGCGTGAAATACGCACAAAGTTACGGTTTCGATACCGTCATTATCGATACGGCGGGGCGCCTGCAGATAGACGAAGAGCTCATGAAAGAGCTCGAAAACATCAAAAAGGAGGTCGCGCCGACCGAAATTCTGCTCACCGTCGACGCCATGACGGGGCAGATCGCCGTAGACGTGGCGGACACGTTCAACAAGCGCCTTGAGGTTACGGGGCTGATTTTAACCAAGCTGGACGGCGATACACGCGGCGGCGCCACGCTTTCTATCAAAGCGGTAACGGGTAAACCCGTCAAATTCTGCGGCACGGGCGAAAAGCTGGGCGACATAGAGCCGTTTTATCCCGACCGCATGGCCGGCCGTATTCTCGGCATGGGGGACGTGCTTTCCCTCATCGAAAAGGCGGAGGCCTCCATTTCCGAGGAACAGGCCAAAAAATTTGAAAAGAAGTTCCGCGAAAATTCCTTTACGCTGGAAGATTATCTCGTGCAGTTCGACGCCATGAAGAAGATGGGCGGGCTGAAAGACGTGCTTTCCATGATGCCGGGCAGTAAATTCAAAATTTCGGAAGCCGACATCGACGAGAAAAAGATAGAGCAGATCAAGGCGATAATCCATTCCATGACGCCGAAAGAGCGGCGCGACCCGAATATTATCAACTTTTCGCGCAAGAACAGGATCGCGCGCGGATCGGGCACGACCGTGCAGGACATCAACAGGCTGCTCAAACAGTTCGAGCAGACCAAGCAGATGATGAAACAGATGAAGAACAATAAAATGTTCAGATTTTGATATAAAAAATATTTTCTATAAAGGAGAAAAGAACAATGGCAGTAAAAATGAGATTGACGAGAATGGGCGACAAGAAAAGCCCCTTCTACCGCATCGTGGTGACGGACAGCAGAAACGCGCGCGACGGCGCTTATATCGACAAGGTCGGCCATTATGACCCGACGAGAGTGCCCGCCGAAGTGAAGATCGACGCGGACAAGGCGAAGGATTGGCTGTCCAAGGGCGTACAGCCGACGGAAACGGTGAAATCGCTGCTCGTCGCGCAGGGTATAATCGAAAAACCGACCAAGCTTTCCGCGCCCAGGACCAAGACCAGAAAGTCCAAGAAATAAGTCTTGAAAAGAGGGATTTATTATGTTGGAATTAGTTAAATACATCATCGCGCAGTTCGCGGAAAAACCCGACGAGATCGAATACAAGGTGGAAGAGAAGGAAAACAGCATCGAAATCACCGTAATTCTTTCGGAATCGGATATGGGCAAAGTGATCGGCCGCCAGGGCAAGATCGCCAAGGCCATGAGGACGATCGTCAAGGCCGCGGCCGCGAAGGAAAACAAGAGATACAACGTCGAGATCAAGGAAAGAGAAGAAGCGTAATGGTAGATAAGCTTGTCATCGGCGAAGTGCTGAAACCGCAAGGTATTTTAGGCGCGCTCAAAGTCAAGCCTTACGTTGACGACGTAAACCGTTTTTCCGCGCTCAAAAGAGTGTTTATCGGCGGAAGGGAATATAAAGTCGTCAAAACCACGATCGCCGCGGACGCGGTGATCGTTATGCTGTCGGGCGTGGCCGACAGAAACGCGGCGGAACTTTTCCGCGGCAAATTTCTGGAAGTGGAGCGCGAGGACGCCGCCCCTCTGGAGGAGGGAAGGTATTACGTTGTGGACGTGATCGGGTGCGACGTCGTTACCGAAACGGGCGAAACGGTCGGCAGAGTAACGAACATACAGGGCAAAAGCTATGCCGACATCTATACGCTGCGCTCGCCCGACGGGCGGGAAATCATGTTTCCTCTGCTGAAGGACGTGCTCGTGAAGATCGACGTCGAAAAAGGCGTCGTCAGAGTGAACGGCAAGCGCTTCGCGGAGGTCGCGGTCTATGAAAATTGACATATTGACGCTCTTTCCCGAAATGTTCGTTCCCTTGCGGGAGAGCATTATAGGCAGGGCCGTGGAAAACGGCAGGATCGAGATCAATCTCGTGAATATCCGCGATTTTTCCGCAGATAAACATAAAAAATGCGACGATTATCCTTACGGCGGCGGTGCGGGCATGGTTATGATGCCCCAGCCGATCGCCGCGGCAATCGCCTCCGTGGACGAAAAACACGAGGCGCGGCGCATATATCTTTCGCCGAAGGGGAGGACGTTTTCGCAGAAAATGCTGGGGCGGCTGTCCTCTTATGGGCATATCGTGCTTCTGTGCGGCCATTACGAGGGCGTGGACCAGCGCGTGCTCGACCTCTATATCGACGAAGAGATATCCCTCGGCGACTTCGTGCTGACGGGCGGCGAACTGCCCGCCATGGTCGTTGCGGATTGCCTCGCCCGCTTTCAGGGCGGCGTGCTGAGCGAGGGCTCGCTCGTGGACGAGAGTTTTACGAACGGCTTGCTGGAATATCCGCAGTATACGCGGCCCCAGGTGTTCGAGGGGCTGAGCGTTCCCGAAGTCCTCGTTTCGGGCGATCACGGCAAGGTGGACGCGTGGAGGCGGGAACAGGCGGAAAAGTTGACCAAAGAACTGCGTCCCGATCTGCTGGAGGATAAATAGATGAAGACCATCCAATGGTTCCCCGGGCATATGACGAAAGCCATGCGCATGATGGAGGAAAACGTCCGCCTCGTGGACGGCGTGATCCTCGTGCTCGACGCGCGCGCGGCGTTCGCCTGCGTCAACAAAAAGCTCGAAAAACTGTTCGAAAACAAACCCGTAGTCTACGCGGTCAACAAGAGCGATCTTGTGGATAAGGCAGACGCCGCGAGGATCTGCGCGGCGTTCGCCGCGGAGGGAAAGGCTGCGGCCGCCGTCTGTTCGACGGACAAAAAAACGGTTTCGCGGCTCTATGAAAAGATTTTGTCCGCGCTGAAAGACAAACTTGAAAGAAACAGGGCGAAGGGCGTGTACAAGCCGTTGCGCATCATGGTTGCGGGTATTCCGAATACGGGAAAATCGACGCTCATCAACGCCTTTGCCGGCGCGAAAAAGGCCGTTACGGGCGATAAAGCGGGCGTTACCAAGGGGAAACAGTGGATCAAGCTCGAAGGGCTGGAACTGCTCGATACGCCCGGCACTATGCCGCCGAGCTTCGATGACCAAACGTATGCGAAACACCTCGCTTATATCGGTTCTATCAACGACGATATTCTCGATTTCGAGGAACTTACGCTCGAACTTCTCGGCGAACTTGCGAAAAACAGACCGTCGGCGCTGGAGGCGAAATACGGCATAACGGATTTCGGCGCGCCGCCGCTCGAACTTTACGAACAGGTATGCCGCCGGCGGGGATTTCTGCTCCGCGGGGGCGAATACGATTACGAAAGATGCGCGAAAGCCGTCGTGGACGACTTCCGCAAGGGCAGAATGGGAAAAATAGCCCTCGAATAATATCATGGATAAACTTGCATACGAAAGAAAATACCTCGACATGGGGCTGAAATACGTCGCGGGGGTGGACGAAGTCGGCCGCGGGCCGCTCGCCGGCCCTGTAGTCTGCTGCGCCGTCGTCATGCCGCTCGACGAACTGATCGACGGTGTGGACGACAGCAAAAAGGTGCCCGAAAAAAAGCGCGGTTCGCTCGCCGAAGAGATCATGAACAAGGCGCTCAGCTATTCCATCGCGGAGGTTTCCGAAAAGGAAATCGACGAGATCAACATTCTGAACGCCGTGAAAAAGTGCATGGAAAAAGCCGTGGCGGGGCTGGAGGTCAAGCCCGACGTCGTTCTGGTCGACGGGATAGATCTGCACTTCGATTTTCCCGCCGAATACATCGTGCGCGGCGACGAAAAGAGCTATTCCATCGGCGCGGCCTCCGTCGTGGCGAAGGTCTACCGCGACGGCCTCATGAAAAAATACGCGGAGCAATATCCCGCGTACGGGTTTGAAAAACATAAGGGGTACGGCACGAAAGTGCATACAGACAGCATAAAGGAGAACGGACCGTGTCCGATACACAGAAGAAGTTTTATAAGAAAATATACGGACGAATAGGCGAGATCAAAGCCGCCCGCTATCTGAAAAAGCAGGGCATGAAGATACTCGAACGCAATTTCCGCAGTCTGCGCGGAGAGGTGGATATCGTCGCGGAGGACGGGGATACGCTCGTATTCGTCGAAGTAAAGAGCCGTTCTTCGGAAACGTACGGCCAGCCCGCGGAGGCTGTTACCGCGTTCAAGCAGAGAAAATACGCATGGGCAGCGGAAGAATACGTCATCAGAAAACATCTGGACGGCAAAGAATGCCGTTTCGACGTGGTGGAAGTGAAAAAAGAGGGAATTAATCACATAAAAGCGGCGTTTATCGTGTAAAAACGTTTGCGTTTTGCGAAAAAGTATGCTAAAATAAACAAAGACTTCGGGCGGTCCTCTTGCATTCGGCAATGAACGCTTAATTCACAGGGAGGTTATGAATATGAAAGGTATCATTGAGGCTATCGATAAGGAAAACCTGAAAGAGAGCGTTCCCCAGTTCAACGTGGGCGACACCGTAAAGGTTTCCGTCAAGGTCATTGAAGGTTCGAGAGAGAGAATCCAGGGCTTTGAAGGCGTGGTCATCGCGAGAAAGGGCGGCGGTATCGGCGAAACGTTCACCGTCAGAAGGATTTCGTTCGGCGTGGGCGTGGAGAGAACATTCCCCATCCATTCGCCTAAAATCACGGACATTCAGGTCGTGAGAAAGGGCCAGGTAAAGCGCGCGAAACTCTACTATCTGAGAGGACTCACGGGCAAAGCCGCCAAGATCAAGGAAATCAGATAACGAAAAAACGGTTCCTGCAAACAGGAACCGTTTTTGATTTTTAAATATTTCCGACGGCATGCGGCTGCGGGCGCGGGCGGAAAAGGAAAGCCGTGCGGCGGAAATTTTTATTATTTTTCGTCGGTAAAATGGGAAAATAAAACATTATAGCCTTTACAATTCGCGGAATATAGTATATAATAGTTTAGAAATGTTTTACGTTTTTCGGCGTAAAAAGGCAAATACAGTCAAGGCGGAATGACAATGGAAAATTACACGTTGAGCGAAGCGAAGAAACTGTTCGGCAAACTTTATAAAGAGGGCAGGACGGAAGAGGCCGCGCTCGTCGCGAAGGAGATCACGGAAAAATCTCCCGAGGCGGTGAGCGGGTATTATTATTCCCTCGTGCTTGCGACGGACAACTTCAAAACTTACGGCGATGCGGAAAAAACGCAGGCGCTTTACGACCTGTTCGCCGCCCGCGCGGACGAGGCTACGGCGAAAAAATACGGGGACAAGCTCAAAGCGCTGAAAGAGGCTCCCCGCGCGGAAAAATTCGCGGAAAAACCCGCGGCCGCGGCGGCGGTGAAAGCGGATAAAAAAGGGTTCAACCTTTTCGGACTGCTTTTGGGCGTATTGTGCGTGCTTTTCGCGGCGGCGAGCGTCTTTTCGATGGGATCGTTCAAGGCGTTTTCCGAACCGTACAAGTATTATCAGACGACCGTCTGGGAAAAAGATTATTACGATTCCGTCGTCTATAAACTCACGCTCAACCGCGACGCGGACAACGATAAGGTTCTCGTCGGTTCCGTATGGCTGAACATAGGTGGCAGGAATTACGATACGGACAGCGCCACCTCCACGGTATGGCTGAGCACCGCGACGAGCGAAACGGCTTCTTTTACCGAAAGCTACGGCGGGGGCAGCAAGAATATATCTAACTCCCGTTCGGACGTGGGCAGCTGGATCAAGCTCGCGACCATGGACTCCAAGTCCGACTCCCGCGTGTACTACATGCTTTCCACCAGGAGCGAAATAAAATACAACGAAGTCGCGTTCGTGGACCAGAACGGCAAGAGGATCGACGCCGAAGTTCTGTATGCGGGCGCGAATCCGAAAAAGACGGGCGTCCTCAACGACCTCATCAAGAGCGACGATTACGCGGCAAACAAAGCGGCCGCGGCGGCTACACTCGACGAACAGTCCAAGTTCGACGCAGGCAGAATCGAGGGCGACAGATATGCGGCGGAGGCCTATACGGGCAGGCTGACCGAATATGAAGTCGATATCCTCGAAAGCGCGCGCAACATTCTCAGCGGCGAGGGCAGTTATACGGACGTTACGTCCAACGCATTCGGATTGCAGCTCATTTCGATCGGCGTGGCGATCTTCGGCGGCAATACTTTCGGCGTGCGGTTCATGCCGATGCTGTTCGCGATCGGTACGATCGTGCTGACGTATTTCTTCGGCAGGCGGCTGTTCGGTTCGGACGCCGCGGGGCTGATTTTTGCTTTCCTGTACGCGATCGGCGGCTACGCGCTTTCGGGCGCTACGCTCGGCTCGGTGAACGCAATCTTCGTGTTCTTCGCGCTGCTCGCCGTTTATTTCATGACGGGATTTTATAATGACGCGGCGAAACAGAACAAATCGGCGTATGTTCAGCTTGTGCTTTCGGGCGCGGCCTACGCGCTGGCGGTTTCGGTGAAGATGCACGCGCTTTATATCCTGTTCGGCCTGGCCGTCATTTTCGGTTTCGCCATGTTCAAGCAGTATAAAGTTTACAAAAGGCGCGCCGCAAAGGCGGAGGGCGGCGAGGTGCGTTACGCATACGAACGCTCTAAAAACCTTTATTATATGTTCGCGCTTTTGATGTTCGTACTCGTCGCGGCGGTGTGGACGGCGCTCACTTTCCTCTTTTCATGGAACGTGTTCTCCGCGTCCTCCGGCTCGGTCGGCTCGTTTATAGGCAGGGCGTTCGCCTCGTTGACGGCGGGCATACCCACGAGTTACGCGGCGCATAACTCCACGAATATCCTCGGCTGGCTGGTCGGTTATCAGGCGGAAAAACTTTCGGCATCCAAGTTCTTCTTCG
>ERZ506969.305-NODE-305-length-12770-cov-5.06394_pt1 | contig 12770 bp, 12 predicted proteins | sample MGYA00512891_ERZ506969 | MGnify/ENA metagenome assembly ERZ506969
CTTTTTTTCCTTTCTCGTAAAGGGAAAACTGCTCGCCGCTCAGGATCCAAAGCAGTCAAGCGCTTTTCCGAAAAAAATAAAATCTTTTCTTTGTCCGTCCGTTCTTTGCCGGATCCTCGGAACGGCTGGCCCCTTCCCCAGCTGTCGAACTACGTCGCCTCTCCCCCGCCGAGCTGCCCGGATATGATGGAAGAAAATTTGAGGACGAATATTTTGACGCTATTTGCGTTGGGTATAACGTCGTTTATTAAGGTATACTATGGATAAGAAAACGCTTGAACATCTTATGTCGGCCAGCGGCAAAAGTAAATCTACAATTTATGCACTCGCAAAAAAATTAGGCAGGCAGCCGACCGTAGAAGAATTAAAAAACCAAAAACACTAAATATTAAAAAAAGCCCGACAAGGGCTTTTTCTTTTACCATTTTTTTATATCCGCTTGCAAAGATTGTCGATTTTTGGTATAATATAACAGTCGAACGGGGTTCTCCCGGGAGGCAGGCACGGGGCGAGCACGTGGCGGTTAGCACTTCCACCCGCATTTGCGGAAAGGAGGTGATGTCCGATGGAGTACATAATTCTACTTTTAATTTTAATTGTAGTTTACAAAATACTTTCTGAAGATAACAAATAACCGCCCTGGCCGGCGGTTATTTTAAATAATACATACCCGGCTAACCGTTTATCGGTCTCGCCCTTGTGTCTATATTCTAACTCACTTTTTGCAACTTGTCAATACTTCGCGGCAAATTTCCCGCGGATTTTTTATTTTCTCACCGGTCAGTTGACTGACCGAAAAATCCTTGTTGACATTTTAGCGTAATTATGCTAAAATATAAACAACTATTAAGGAGGTGTATTTTATGTCTGACATGATCCGCCCGGTTTCTGATTTGCGAAATAATTTTGCCGATATTTCAAAAACCGTTCACGAAACAAAAAAACCCGTCTTTTTAACGAAAAACGGATTCGGGGATATGGTCGTTCTTAGTATGGAGGCATACGAAAATTTACAGCTTGACAGCGAAATTTATTTCAAATTACTTGAAGCAGAACGAGCCGAGGAAGCGAATTGCAAAAAATATACCGTTACGGAAGCCCGCCAACGGGCAAAAAAGGCGATAAATGGAACAATATAAAATAGAAATCCTTTCCACCGCTGATCAGGATATTATCGAGATCGCCCGATATATCAGCGAAGAATTAAAAAACCCTACTGCGGCGGAAACCTTGATTGATAAAATTTATGATGCCGCGGAATCCCTTTCCGGTTTTCCGTATTCCCACATGCTTTATTATCCGGTTGATAAATCCAAAACATTAAAACATGAATATCGAAAAATCCCTATCGACAATTATCTGCTGTTTTATTATGTCGATGAAAAATCAAAATCGATTGTTGTTTCACGCGTAATATATGCAAAACGAAATTTAACAAAACAATTAAAATAATCCCCCAAACCCCGAAAAATTTTTTCCGGGGTTTAATTTGATTATGCTTTTGACGATATAGCGAACGATATTTTCGGCTTTATTGAGTAATCGGAAGGCAGTTGACTATGATTTATTTTAGTTTGTGCCTCTTGAATCTTTAATAAGTTGTAGCAAGGACTTTTATTACGCTTGCTATTACATATATTTTACATTAAATACTTTCGTATGATATAATTTATTTATTAGATAGAAAAATTAATTTGTTTTAACAGGAATCCAAAAATGAAAATTACAAATCGTACTGAGCAAACTGATAAATACGACGGAACCGATGTAGCAAAGCAAAGATTGTTAAATTTATTTCTGTTTACGGATATGAACATAAAAGAGTATTGCCGTGCTACGGAAACATATCGTGCATATTATTTAAAAACAATAAATGCGATTGAGAATGATAGAAAAATAGATAATTTGCCTTATTATAGTGACATTACGAATCGAGTACTAAAAATTACCGAAATAGACAATATTCTTTCTTTAAATAGATTATTGTTTAATGTACTGTCTGCTTTTGATGCTTTTATTGGGTACATCTCAAGAGAGCTAAAACATATCAACTATAATGAACTTAAAGAATTAGTGGATACCATTACACCGTTACTAAACGCAAAAACGATTGATACTAATCAAGATTTTGACTTAATGGAGTTACTACACCAAGCAAGAAACGCTTTAATACATAGCGGAGATTTTGTGTGCAAGTTCATGAATATTCCGAGTGGCGAAAAGGATATGGTAGTCCCAGCATTAGCCATAATTCCAAGCCAAATCTTCAGCGAACAATATTGTAAGCAACACAACATTATTAACGAATACTGTGTGGATACTTATGAAGTATTTAAAAAAATTTCAGAAGCACTTAGTAAATTAGACTTTAAATTTACTGTTGAGTAAAGGTTATTTTGAAAACCTACTAATAGTGACACAATTATTCTTCAGGAGTGGCTTTTACTGCTACAAAAAATCGGTACAAAACAGAGCAACCGTATTTGACGGTTGCTCTGTTGGGTTCTGGTTCGTCTGGGGTGTTTAATTCTGACACACGCCGCCATACGGCGGGTTACATTTTGTCTAAAATGCGTTGTTTTTCTTTATTGTATTCGTCTTGGGTGATAATCTCTCTTTTTTGCAAATCGGCTAACAAGGTCAACAGTTCCGTTGCACCTTGTTTCGGTTGCCGATTTTCCAAATGCTCGTTTATCTTTTCCAACTCGCAAACTTTTAAGATATGCACTATCAAAAAGGAAAGGAAGATACAGCACCCAAGGAATACGCAAATTGCAGATATGTAATAATACATAGCCTCGTTGTTATCTTGCTTGTTGTAGACAATGCCTGTGATTAACAAAGCAACGGTCGCTATCAGATTAAGAACGAACAAAAATAATTACTGTCGTTTCAACGAACTTTCTTGAAATGATACGATTGCTTGGTTGTCCTTTGTAATTCATTTTTTATTTTAAACGATAAAATTTTCCTTGACTTTTTACTTTTGGGGAGATTTTGGGGAGGAAAAAAGCGGAAATCGACAGTACATAAAATTAGTAATTTACTATTGATTTTGAACGTTCGAGTCCCGTAGGGGTCACCAAAATCACGAAAAAACAGCCAAAAACGGCTGTTTTTTCTCTTTTTTTTAACGTTTTAGCCATTAAAATGGAGGCGCATAGACAACTTTTAAATCATTATTGCTTAATAATTTACTGTTTCAGAACAGTAATCACGAAATAAATTATAGCATATTCCTAATAAAAAGCCGCTTTTAAAGCGGCTTTTTTAATCGAATAGAAGGTCGTCGGTAAATCATATAAAAATCTTCCACCCTTATCGACAATTATGTCATACCATGACAATAACCGTCCTTTATAATTTAATTACAATACCAACTGTAATTCAAGGAGGACGTAAAATGGAAGAACTTATGAAAACAATTGCAAAAAACAGATTTAATCCCGATTACAAAACAGAGTTAAAAGCGCTTAATCTTACGTATTTTTACTGCAAACAGAACGATAGCGCGGAAAATAAAGGGTTAGCCGTAATTTTTGAACACCTTTATCTGGAACCGGAACATTTTGATGATACAAAAGTAAAAATCAGTTTAGATCTGCATGTGAACGAAAGAACGTTGCTACGGTATAGAAAGAAGATTGTAAAAGTATTTTCCTTTACTTTGGAACAAATAAAGCAGGAGACAGCTCAAGCGTTAGTCTTATAAACAAGATACATTTTTCTACGCATAAATGATATCACCGAATATACAGCAAATCGCAAAGCAGCCTGCGGATTTTCCGCAGGCTGCTTTTTATTTTTCGTATATTTCGCGTTTCAGAACGCCTATTTCGGGAAGATTTCTGTATTTCTGCGCATAATCGAGCCCGTATCCCACAACGAATTCGTTGGCGATGTCAAACGCTTTATAGTCGGCGGCGACGTCGGCTTCGCGGCGCTCGAATTTATCCAAAAGAGCGCAGACTTTGATCGAGGCGGGGTGGCGTTGATTGAGCATTCTCTTTAAATAAAAAAGAGTGTGCCCCGTGTCCACAATATCCTCCACAATGACTACGTGCTTGTTTTCGATACTGCGGTCCAAATCTTTCACAAGCTTGACTTCTCCGCTCGTCGTGCCCGTACCGTAGCTTGAAATCGCCATAAAATCGATTTCCAGGGGTATTTTCATCGCGCGGATGATATCGGAAAAGAACAACACGCTGCCCTTAAGTATGCAGAGCATGAGCGGCTGTTTGCCCGCGTAGTCCCGATCGAGTTCCGCGGCGATCTCCTTCACCTTCGCGTCGATCTCTTCCTTACTGATAAGAACTTTTTCAAGATCCTGATGCATTTAAAAACTCCTTTGTGCGTTATATGTTAATTTTACCACGTTTACCGTGCTTTTGTCCACTTTTATTTTTTGAGAAACGTCCAAACCGGAAAATAAAATTTCCCCGCCCTCCGCTATAAGAAGAAGCTTAGACCTCAGCCGCGCGGGATATTTTAAATCGATATAGTAACTTTTCAGTTTTTTTCGGCCGCCTCCGAATTTTTCGAACACGTCCCCCTCTTTCCGCGTCCTTACGACCGCGGACTTGCATATTTTGTCTTCGTCGGCAAAAAAAACGCCCTCTTTTCCGCATCCGCCGTTAAATTCGGCAAGGGAACTTTTCTCCACCGTCAAAATCCGGCCGCAGAATTCGAACTTTCCGTACGAAAACGGTCTTTCTTCATATACGTCCCCGTCTTTTTTGAAAATCACAATCTTTTTATATTCTCTTTTCGCAACATAGCCGCAAGGCAGGTCGGCCTGCGCGCCGTTTTCGCATTGCGCCAAGGCGGCTGCGGCCTCGATATGTTTATTCGTATAATCTTTGCGAAGGCCCGTTTCTTTTAAAGCAAGAGCGAGCGCCCTTTTCAGCAATACAGGATTTCCGCCCAATTTAACCTCTGCAACGCCACCTTCCATTCCGACGAACGGTAAGGCCAGCGAATCCAAAAACTCGTCCTCCGCCCTCGCCAGGGCGGCAAAACGCGATAACGCGCCCTCGGCGTCGGGAAATGCCGATCTGATCTCGGGCATTATCCGATGGCGCACATAATTGCGCAGAATATCCGTGTCGCCGTTCGTCTTATCTTCAACGAAAGCGAGGGCGTTTTTGCGCAAATATTCTTCTATTTCTCTCTTCGACGTATATAAAAACGGCCGCACGATCCTCTCGTTTACGGGCTTTATTCCCGCCGCGCCTTTCAGCGAAGCGCCGCGGAAAAGATTCAGCAATACGGTTTCCGCATTATCGCTTTCGTGGTGCGCGGTTGCCAATTTGTCGACGGCGCCGCTTTCGAGAAGTTCTCTGAATTTCTGATAACGCAGAATACGGGCGGCCTGTTCTACGGAAATGCGTTCTTTTTCCGCGAAAGCCAAACTGTCCACCCGATAGAAATAAAGCTCCACGCCGAGCTTTTTACAAAAATCCTTTACAAAAGCGCTGTCTTTTAAAGAATCTTCGCCGCGGATCCCGTGTTCTATATTGACCGCACAGACAAAGAATCCGTCCGTCTTCGACCTTTCGCATAAAAAATGCAGCAAAGCAACAGAATCGCTGCCGCCGCTTACTGCGACGGCAATTTTTTCGCCCTTGAAAATCAGATTTTTATAAAAATCGTTCATAAAATTATTGTATCAAAAATATCATAAAATTACAAGATAATCCGCAAAAATACAAAAATTTTATAAATTTAGAAAAATACGGGTATTTTAGTTGACAAATCGCTCATAATAAACTATTATAATAAAGCATCTTGAGGGCGAGAAAGTGTTCCGCTTTCGGGATCGCTTCTATCGCGGGATGGAGCAGTTCGGTAGCTCGTCGGGCTCATAACCCGAAGGTCGTGAGGTTCAAATCCCACTCCCGCAACCAAAATCAAGAAAAAACAGCCAAAAACGGCTGTTTTTTCTCTTTTTTCAGCGTATTACCCCTTAAAATAGGGGGCTTTGACCACTTTCCTAGTCAATAATTTACTACATTCATAAATTTTGGGACAGCATTGGGACAGTGAAATATAGTAAAAATGATAGAAAAACGCTAATAAAAAAGCCGCTTTAAAAGCGGCTTTTAATATTCATATTTCGCTCCTTCCTTTAACAAATACTCATCTAAAAGGTCTGTATAAGTATTTCCCAAAGTGCCCAAAGAATGCCCGACAAATCATTATGTTATTTGACAAAGAAAACAAAAACTTTTACCAGTCGATAGACTCTTCATGCAATAAAAAATCCTGCACGCTTAAATATAAAATACCTTTTTCATCATGCCACGGCAAAATATCGTTTTTTACTACAACTATTTTCTTAAAAGAATCGTCGATTCTGTTTAATGAATTGGTTTCCTGTTCTTTTTTGCTTTCCTCGTCAATATTCAATGCCGACTGAATATAATACTTTCTGCTGCCCTTATTTGCAATGAAATCTACTTCGAGCTGCGTTCTCATATTTTTACCGTTGTCTTTATAATTATATTCCACAACTCCGATATCAACGCCAAAATCTCTTACTAATAGTTCATTATAAATTATATTCTCCATTAAATGCGATTCTTCTTGCTGTCTAAAATTTAATCTTGCATTTCTTAATCCTACGTCTGTAAAGTAATACTTTAACGGCGTGTTGATATAATTTTTTCCCTTAATATCATATCTGATGGCTTTATTCAGCAAAAAAGCATCGATGAAATAATCCAAATATTTTGAAATTGTAGCCGGAGTAACATTTTCCTGCTTTTTACTTTTAAAGGTATCGGAAAGTTTTTTTGGATTTGTCAACGAGCCGACAGACGACGATATAATATTCAACAAATCTTCCAAAACCGCATTTTTCGATTTAATGTTATGCCGAGCGATAACGTCGGTCAAATACGTTTTTTCAAATAAATCTTTCAAATATTTGATTTTCTCTTCATTCGTATTTTTGAGTACGGCAAGCGGCATTCCGCCATAAGTTATATATTCTTGCCAAACCAAATATCCGCATGTACCACGTACTTCGCAGAGTTCTTTATAGGTTAACGGATTCACCCGAATTTCATCGCCGCGGTCTTTAAATTCAGTCAAAATATCGCTGGAAAGCATTTTTGAGTTACTGCCCGTTACATATAAATCCACATTCGTTATTTTCATCAATCCGAGCAAAGTATCCACAAAAGTTATTTTAGAATCCTCATTATCGACATAAGGGTTTTGAATTGCGTCAACTTTTTGAATTTCGTCGATAAACACATAATACATTTTATCTTTATCGACGATTAAACTTCTTATATAATTATCTAATTCAATCGGATTTCTGTATTTCGCATTACGAACTTCATCTAACGCTATCTCTATAATTTGAGAATTCTCCACTCCGATTGAATTGAGATATTCATGATAAAGATTAAAAAGCAGATATGATTTTCCGCATCTTCTAATGCCGGTTATAACTTTAATAAAACCGTTTTCTTTTTTTGACTTTAATTTGCTAAGATAAACATCCCTTTTGATTTGCATGCAACACCTAAACAATAAATTTTTGCGGATATACGCATTTTTTTATAATGCTATTATATCTCATTTATGTTCAGAAGTCAAGTGCTTACAATAAATTTTTGCGGATATACGCATTTTTTATTTATTAAAAAGCATATTTATTTTGATAAGCAACTTAAAAACATTATGACTTTTTTGTAGTATCGTTTTGCTTTTATTTTTAACTTTCTTTTGGGACAGCAACGGGAAAGCGTAAAAAATCATCAGTAAATCACTAATGATTTTAACCGTATAGCTATGTTCAAATCCCACTCCCGTAACCAATCGCAACCTAAATTGAACGCTGTAAAAGTTTGATTTAGGTTGTTTTTTTGTTTTTAAAACGGTATTTTATGCCGCGAAAGGCACTTGATACGAGTTGGCGCGTGTTAGGCTGTCTTTGCTGCGGCAAAACAAAAATACACCCTTTCGGGCGGATTTTCGCGTTTCGCCCTTATTTGCCTAACAACACGCGCCAAGAGCGGCTCGTGTCAAGTGCACCGTGGAATAAATTGCCGTTTAATGTTATGTAAATAATTCTATTTGTATATATATCGCGCTTAATTTTATTGTTTTTTCAAATAACAAAAAGCCCCGATTTTCGTCGGGACTTTTCTTTATAGGGCTATTGAAATATATTTCGGTTTAGGGTAAAAGTTTAAGGCGCGGTAAAATACGGGTAAATTCTGTTTTTGTCCCCTAACAGTATGGAATTAGGTCCCCCTACAACCGCGCCCGACGGTAAAAACGGAAAACGCCCCAGCGGTTTAGCGGGCGATTCCGTTTCCGTCGGGACGTTTTATTTATTTGCCATAATTATTTTATATGCATACTTGTCTTGGCGGAGCGCAAAACCACTTATCTATGACAAGTACACGTCATGGTACCCAATTACCTCTTTATTCATCAATCATTTATTTTTTCAACGCACTGAATACGGTTATTATTACAATAAGCACAACGCTTGAGCTGACCGAGAATTTAGGAAAGCATTGATACAAGTTCGTAATTATTCGCCTTATTACCGACTGTACCCAGGAACGTAAACCGTTTTTTTATGTTCAAAACTCAGGAGGAGAATAATAAAGAACCAAATCCTTGCAGATACTGTTGATTAACCACACCCCGAGAATTCCTCGAAATATATATTCTACAATAATATTTTCTGGACATATTATTCCCCAAATTCCCATTAATACTCCTAAAAACGAACTTATATTAAATATATAAGTCAAAACAATTATCGTTGTATCTATTGCTCCTCTTAGTCCATGTAAAAATAGTTTTTGAATTATGTTTCCAGAAAAATACGGATATGTCTTTTTACACTTATTCCATTTCTTTTTTGCCCGCAAACGTATCCATACTCTGATAAGTAATGTATCAAATATCCACAGGAAAATTATTGCTAAAATACCTGCCACCCCATCATACCACGCCATTTCATATTATCCTTATATAGCAAATATTTTATTTCCCCAATAGTAAGAAGTATCCATAATTAAGGAAGATGTTTTAGAAAACACCTCGTCTTTTACTGTAGGCAAGATAAACTCACTTATATATTTTGATCCCCGTTTGCCAAACGTATTTATTATTGACTTACCATATTTGGTTATGTCGCGCTTTGCATATTTTAAAAAGGCTGATTCTATCTGTCCGATCCTTTTGAATCCCTTTGCCGCACCTTTAGCACCTATTTCCCCGCTGAGATTTGTATAATTATATTCCGGCTCTAGTAAAGGCATTTCCGATTTCGTACGCCAATACGCGCAAAAGTTCCATCGGCACACTGTATATCAGCATTAGAGTTGCAAACACAACAGCTTTTTATATGTTTTTATTATAACATATGCTCGAAAAATTGTCAAAAATTAATGATAATATTATTCAATTTAAGTTTTACTGCCGCAACCAAAATCAAGAAAAAACAGCCAAAAAACGGCTGTTTTTTCTCTCTTTAACGTTTAATTATTCTTTTCAGTTCGCTTGCCACGATTTAAAATCAATGTTCCCAATATTGCCGTAACCGCAAAGAGCACTTCGATCCCGCCGAATGCTGAAATTCTTCCTGCACAGCCGCCGCTCTTTTCAATTATTTTAAATTCTTTACTTTTTCCTTCGCCGAGTTCCGCACTAGAAAGGACAACTTTATATTCTCCTGTTTCAGACGGCGCGTCTGATATTTTTTCATATTCTCCGTTTTCCGCTTTTTTATAATATATAAGAGTATACTCAAACGGATATCCGGAAACGGTTACGGAAATTATTTTTCCGTCGAAAATCTTATCCGACACCTCGATCGTATATACGGGATTCTCAGCCATAATGATCAGCGTTCCGTTATATACTTCATATTCCGGCGAATCGGGCGTAAACGTATAATGCAACGTATTTTCGCCCGCACTCAGTTTTATGCTTTGCACGCTAACATTGCCCGCAATACTGTCTTTTGCAAGATGAAGTTCTCGTAACGTTTCCCCCGCATAATACGTTCTCTTTTCAAATTTAATCAGATCGGCAGGCGATTTCCGCTCCACGGCAATAATGTTACAGGAAGCGCTTATACTGCTGTAATTCTCACTTTCCGGAACAAAGAAAAAATTCACCGTATTTTCCCCGATTTCTAATGTAACGGGCGTAACGGTCAACGTTCCCGCAATGCTGTTGTCTGCAAGAGAAAGCGCTTTGATCGTTTCTCCCGCATAATACGTTCTCTCCTCCAATATTATCAACGGCGTAGGATCCGCCCTCAAAATAGAAAGTCTGAGTTCCGCCGTATAAAGGTAATCCGTCGCTTTGGCTCTCACTATATATTCTCCGGCGTTTACGGGGACTTCGGAAAGCGGAATTTCCTCGCTACCGTTCGACAAATACCACGTTATCGTACAAGCATTTTCAAATGTTTTTGAAACACTTACATCAAGCGGCTTTCCGTCATATGTTTTCGATTGTCCGAACAGGCGGAAGCGCGCACTCTTCGTATCGTTGTCGATCGTTTCTTCTATCGGAAACCGGGTATCGAGAATTTTATTCGATTTTGCAGTTAGGGGGCGACCTAAAGAAAAATCGCCCGACGTACCGTTTTTCAAAAACAGATTGACCGACCCAACATTTTTAGGGTTAAACGTTTCAGAATAATCGGAAAGCGTCGTCGCATACATTTTATCTGCGTTCATCTCAAAGGCAAGATAACCGTCGAACAAAGCGGGAACCGTAACAAAGTAGCCGTCCGTATCCGCTTCGGGCGCAAGATTTCCGGCTTCCGCATTACGGGCGACGAGCCGCACCCCTCCCGGCAAAAAACCGAAATGCGTTTTATTCGGATTTTCCAATCCCGTTGTCAGAACAAAACCAAGGGAAAGCGGGGTATCCGCATGATTTTTCACATCGAGCAGAAAATAGCGGTATTGACTGAGGTCCGTATCTTCTGCGGTAAAATTATCACACCAAAGATAAACATCCGCACTAAGATCCGCAAAAGCAATTTCAAGTTCGTCTGCGTCTTCATCAAGTTTAAGTTCTGCGGCCCCGTCTGCTTTTTTCAATTCTCCAGCTAAATAATCGGTATTGAGATTATACAACCAGTTTTTGACGTATTTCACATCATTGTCGTACTCGTCGAATTCGAACGGCTTCTCTTCGATCATCGGCGAAAATTTCAACTCCGATCCCGCAATTTCAGCCCCCTCTTCCAAGGCATAACCGACCTTACCGAAAGTTACCTCTCCTTTAGACCAATCTGCATCGAACTGAAAATTAATTCTCTTGATACAGGCAAGGGAAACTTCGCTGTCGTCCCAATATCCCGTGATTTCAGATGTAGGAATCACGATATAACCGTCAAAATTTGCGGGAATATTCAATCCGCCTGCGCTATATGTTCCCACAGAACTCTGCGAAACAGTCCCGTTTTTTGCCTTATAATAATAAGTTTTGCCGCCGCCCGCACAAAGATGCGTTTCTGCCGTTTTTTCCGCAGAAGTATATCCCGAAAAAAACATACGGAAATCCGCTACAGAATCGCTATGATTTACCACCTCCACCACAAGGCTCTTTGCCTCGGACCAATTACAATATTCGTCGGGAATGTAGTCAGCCGGCCCCCATGCGGTTACGGGCGCATCCACATCCGCATTGAACGAAAGCGCATCTGTTTCCTTATCGAAAACAACACCTTTCAAATTATTTTTAAAATCGTTGTTCGTCATCATAGCAGCCCAAAATCCGCCGTTATAATAACGGACGGAAACATCCGTATTTTCTGCCGCATTTGTTGTGATGACGACAATTCCTCCCATAGCGAACAGCATTGCAGCTATTGCAAGAACCAATGCCATAAGCGTGCTTTTTGCCCTGATTTTAAACATCTATCATTTCCTCCTTTCAGTTTATTTATGCCACTCTGTTTTCCATTGCCGTTTCAGGTTCAGTAATCGGGCGGTACGGCGCGGGTTCCAAAACGATTTTTTCCGGCAATTCAAAATAAATCGTTTCATCCCTCACGATAAGATCTCCGCCCTGAAGACAAGCCCCGTTATCTACCCAGCCGTGCCTTCCGAAAGTCAACGTGCCTTCTTCCCCCCGAGGAAACCCCAATGAAAAGCGCAAAATATTCGTTCTGACAAGACGGCTCGAATACGATTGCATAGGAACGAGCAATGTGCCTTCAAAACCGGAGGGAACGAAAAAGAATGCTGATGAAACGAACTGTTCGTTTACCGTTCCGTCTTTTCCGAGAAGGTAATATTTTTTTCCGTCTAAGGGATAGAAAGAACCTCCGTCCGTTTCGTCACTACTGACAATCAATTGATATTTTCCCGCGGTGAGCTGATCGTTTTTTACTTCAGAAGCAAAATATTCGCCTTGCGAAAAATCACGTTTATCTCTGCTTATCTGCCCGCTCGCACCCCACATGATATTATTTTTATCTCCGGTTTCGTATATTCCCGTATAATGCACGGTCATGGCATCGCCGCGTTCTGTATACGTTACTTTTCCCGACGCGCCGTCTATTGCGCTCGCTCCTTCATCCCAGTAATCTCTGTGCCAGTTGACCTCATAAAAATCCTTAATTGCGTAAAACGTGCTATTGCGGATAATTTCTGCTTTTGCGGGAAAAGTAATTAAAAGAAAAGCAATTGCGCATACAGTAAAAAGCACGAATATCTTCTTCATCTTATTCCTCCCGATTAGTTCGGCGGCGCAACAACAATAAAGCTCCC
>ERZ506969.310-NODE-310-length-12578-cov-4.51537_pt1 | contig 12578 bp, 9 predicted proteins | sample MGYA00512891_ERZ506969 | MGnify/ENA metagenome assembly ERZ506969
CGCGGCCGTGTTCAATCCCGCCGTTATTTTCGACAACGGAAAGTTTTATATGCTGGAACGCGCAGCGGGAGGGCTCAGGCCGTTTGTGTGCAGTTTCGGCCTTCTGGAAAGCGAGGACGGCGTGCATTTTTCGCCTACGGGCGATGCGCCCGTGCTCACCGCCGGGGAGCTCGGTTACGGACAAGGCACGGTGGAGGATCCCCGTCTTGTGAAGATAGACGGAAAATTTTACCTCACGTTCGCCTATCGGCCGTACACGTACAACTGCTGTCCCACGGGGCTGGGCGTGCCCGATTACACGCCGCTCAAAGGCGAGCTTGACAAAGGCATAAACAATACTCTGAGCGCAATCGCCGTCAGCGACGATCTGCGTTCGTTCCGTATCCGTTCATTGGTCAACGGCGACGCCGTGGACGAACGGGACAACGTGCTCTTCCCCGAAACGGTAAACGGAAAGTATTTCCTGCTGCGCCGTCCGAAACAATTCGGCGACAGACCGAGCATTTATTACAGCACGAGCGCGGACTGCGAACGGTGGAGCGAGCCGAAACTTCTCGCCGCGCCGATGTACGAATGGGAGGGCGGCAAGATCGGCGCGGGCGCACCGCCCGTCAAAACGGATAAGGGCTGGCTGCTGCTCTATCACGGCGTGGACGAAAAGGACGTGTACCGCGTGGGAGCAATGCTGCTCGATCTCGAAGATCCCTCGCGCGTGATTGCCCGCACGCCGCGATATATCATGGAACCGACCGAATATTACGAAAAGTTCGGGCTGGTCATTCCCAACGTGATCTTCCCGACGGCCTGCGTGGAAAAAAACGGCCTTTTGTATATCTATTACGGCTGTTGCGATACCTGTATCGCGCTGGCTACGGTGCCCGTAAAGGAGTTGCTGGGCGCGATGGAAAAGTTCGTATGAAAAGACTGTTTGCGCATTTATGCACTTGGTTTTCCACGCCCGACGTATCGGGGCTTTGGGAAATGTGGAACAGCGATTATAAGAATGCGGAACACGATCCCGATATCGTTCTGAAAAACGGCCGCCGTGACATCGCGGCGTTCGGTTATCCGCTTACGGAACCGTACGACTCGGCCGACGCCGCGATCATACGCTGGCAGCTTTCGCTGATGTGCGCCTGCGGTATAGACGGCGTGATCGTCGACTGGGACGGAAGGCGGATCAATCCGCACCGCCATCAAAAATTTCTGAAACTGTTGGAGATCATCAACGAATTTCCGCTGAAAATCGCCGTCTGTTTCGAAGAATGGGCGGGATATTACCCCTTAGGTACGTATAAAACGAAAACGGAGGGCGCGGAGGCCGCGCTGGAAGAGCTCGCATGGCTTAAGGAAAACGTGATAAACAAGGGATTGTACGAAGAGCGGAACGGCAGGTTTCCCGTGCTGGTGTTCCGTAAGATGCCCGGGCACATGTTCGGCGAAACGGAATGGCGACGAATAAAAGCCTCTCCCGTCGCCGCGGATATGGATTTTTACTTTGAAGACTGCTACGACCCGACGCTGAAAGGCGCGGCGGACGGCTGGTTTTTCTGGGTAGGCGGGTTCGACGGGCAAAATAAAAACGATCTGGACTTTCGCCGCCGCGCCGTGGAAAGTTACTTTTCGCGGGTAAAGGAAATCGGCGGAAAACCGGTCTGCATGAGCGTTACGCCAGGATTCGACGATACCTGTGTGTGGGGCTGGGGCGGAGGAAAGCGCGTGGCGCCGCGTTACGGCGGCAGGCGATACCGCGAATGTTGGGAATACGTAACGGAAAAGGATTTTGATTTCGTACAGATCGTTACGTGGAATGACTGGAACGAGGGCAGCCACATCGAGCCTTCCGAAAGTTTCGGATACAAATATCTGCTCGACACCGCGCGCTTCTGCGCTGCATGGAAGGGCGCGAAGTGCGCCTTAAAGGAAGAAGATTTGAAGCGTATTACGGATAATTATCTGTCAAAACGCAGAAAATAAGAAAAACAAGAGGAGGAACGGAAGATGAAAAAGAAGTTTGCGGCCATGGCCGCAACGTTGCTGGCCCTGTGCTTTGCGGTCTTTCCCGCCTGCGACAAGGGCGGCGAACCAAACGCCACAGGCAGCGTAACGGGCGTAAAATTCACCTGCGACGAAATCATGTTTTCAGGTGAAACGGTAACGCTCAAAGCCACGGTGGAAACCGAGGGGACTGTAGCCGATAAGAGCGTAACGTGGAGCGTTGCGGGAGATGATGCGGAAATTTCGGCAGAAGGGAAACTCACGCTGTTGCAGCCCGGCGAGATCACGGTTACGGCCGCGGCAAAGGCGGATCCGACGAAGAGCGCTTCTCGAAAGGTGGAGATTTTGCAGGGCGGCGCGCCGATCAACGGCACTTTCGACCGCACGGGCGATCTCATGTGGGGGATCTATCCCGATAATCCCGACGGCTACGAAAAGACTGCCGAACTGAAACGAGACGGAAAATATTCGCTGAAAGTTACCGCGACGGAAGAATACACCATTTTGTTCCACTCGGTAACGATCGGCGGGGGAAACAACGAAATGAAGGCGGGCGGCTTTTATGTTATAGAAGGCTACGCTCTTTCGCAGGCGGAGAACGGCGGCACGGTAAAAACGAGGGTTAATTTCCAGAATGTGATCAGCGCGTCCGAAAAACCGACTTTGGGCGCGGTGGACGCGACGCAGTTAACCGAAGCAGATACATGGACCCGCGTTGCGAGTTCGACTGTGCGCGTGCCCGACGACGCCACGGCTTTCAACGCCTGTATCGAATTATACGGCAAAGGCGAAATTTTCCTCGACAGTATCCGCGTGGTGGAAGTAGAAAGCAACGATACCCGCCTTGCGGAACTTAAGGTGGACGGCGTGGCGGTAGAGGGCTACAACGACGATATTAACGCATATACGGTACAGGTGGAGGACGTTACCGCCGCAGTCGTTACGGCGGTACCCGTCAGTTCGACTACGGAAGCCTCTGTTACTGCGGGCGAAGGCTTTTCCAAGGTGCTGGTTACCGCAGAGGACGGCACCGAGCGCGAAATCACAATAACGTTTGTGGAAAAACAGGCTGCGGGACTGAGTGCAATTTCCGTGGGCGGCGTGCCGATAGCGGAATTTTCCACGCTCCGCACGGAGTATTATAAACTTTTGTCCGCAGGCACGACGGAAATTCCCGAAATAACTTATACTAAGACTGACGCGGCGGCGAGCGCCACGCTCGAAAGTCCCGCCTCGCTTCCGGGATATGCGGTGATCAAGGTATCCAATGAGGGCGAGAACAAAGAATACAGGATATATTTCGAGGTTGCGTCCGAGAATATGCTGACCATGGAATACTGGAATACGGGCTTTGAAAGCGGCACGAGCGGCTGGGGTACGGACGGCGCCGAAGTTTCGGCGGAATATTCGCACGGCGGGCTGTATTCGCTGAAAGCGGGGGCAAACGGCAAAGGCGGCTGGCTGGGCTTTGACCTCGCGGGCGGGAACGTAGCGCCCGCCAAAGGCGATAGCGTGAAAATCAGAGTGTGGGCGTATATCGTACCCGCCGAAACGGTGAGCGGCCATATCCTTATAGAATTCAGGGAAAAGGAAAACGACGTTCTGGCCGCTACGGTTCAGCGTGAGGTTACCGAAGCGGACGCCGGTAAATGGATCTATGTGGAAACGCCCGCGTCTTCGGCGATCACCGAGGCGGCGGGGTACGGTCAGGCCGTAGTGAAGAATTTCACCGATTCTACCGTATATTTCGACGACGTGCGCGTGCTCCGTTCCGAAAGCGCGCCGCCGGTGACGCCTGAGGAAAACGAGCTCGACTTGTCGGCGTTTGATCCTTCCTTCGAGGGGACGGAAAAGAAATTCGAAAGCTGGGCGGTAGATCCCGCTTTCGATAAAAACGTATTCCACGGCGGCGCGCAGTCCGTAAAGCTGGAAGCGCCCGCCAATGCGGGATTCAAGTTCACGCTGACCGTAGGCGATGAAGTACAGGTCGGCGAAAAATTGCGCTTTACCGCCTGGCTGTACGTGGAAAACGCGGAAAGTGAAAACGGCGCTATGCTGAAGATCGAAACGCTTTCGGGCGAAACTTCGACCTACCGCACGCATAAGTTCGCGGGGGCAGAGCGCGGAGAATGGGTACAGCTCAGTATCGAATATACGGTGCAGGCGGGCGACGAAAAGGTGTTTCTGGTCGTAGCGAACGAAGCCGCCGCTACGTATTACGTCGACGACGTACAGGTGTTCGTGCAAAAGTAATTTGCGGGGACGCGGCAATTTGCCGCGTCCTTTTCTTGACAAATTGCCTTGCGGCGGGTACAATAGAGAAAAAACGGAGCGTAACGATATGATACTGAGCGTCGGAGAAATTTTGGCGGATATGATCGGGAGCAGGCGCGGCAAGACCGTGCAGTACGAATGTTTTGCGGGCGGCGCGCCCTTCAACGTCGCGTGCGGCGTCGCGCGGCTGGGCGGAGAGGTCGCCTTCTGCGGCTGCGTGGGGAAGGACGAGATCGGTAAATTCCTCAAAGCATACGCCGAAAACGAAAAGGGGCTTGGCGGCGACGTCGCCGTTTCGGAGGACAGAAATACCACGCTGGCGTTCGTTACCCTCAGCGAAAGCGGCGAGCGCAGCTTTTCCTTTTACAGAAAGAACACGGCGGACTACGAGTTTGATTTTTCGCGCGTGGAACCCTTTGTAAAAAGGGCGGATATCGTGCACGTCGGCTCGCTCATGCTCAGCGAGGCGGAGGGACGCGCCTTTGCCGAAAAGTTGATCGCCGTCGTGAAAAAGGCGGGGAAAAAGGTCAGTTTCGACGTCAATTTCAGGGACGATATCTTCCCCGATCGGGAAAGCGCGGTCGCCGTGTACGGAAAATTCATAGACGGCGCGGATATACTTAAACTGAGCGAAGACGAAGTCGGCCTGTTTTTCGGCGGCGAAGATTTCGAAACGGCCGTCCGCAGGCTGGGAAAGAGGAAAAAGGTCTTCGTAACGCTCGGCAAGCGAGGCTCGCTTTTCTGCGAGGGCGATACGTTTGTGAAAGAAGGGACGATCGACGTAAAGGTCGTGGATACGACGGGCGCGGGCGACGCGTTTTACGCCGGCGCGCTCAAACTCGTGGACGAAGGCGAGCGCGACGCGGGAAAGATACTGCGCTATGCCAATGTGTGCGGTTCGCTCACGACCGCGCGGAAGGGCGCGCTCGAGGCGATCCCCTGCGAAGAGGAAGTGAAAAAATATCTGTAAGCAAACGAAAAAGCGCCTAAGGCGCTTTTATTTTACGGCGCGGCCGAGGCCCGCGCCTTTTTTATTGGGAAAGAATAAATCTTTTCGTTTTGGAAGCCAAACATTCGGGCAGGGGTTCGTTGCATACGACCGCGTCGAATTCCGAAATGTCGCAGAGGTTGTGCCAGAAAGTCTTGCCGATCTTCGTATTGTCCGCGAGGAGGACTTTCTGCCGCGACCGCTCCATGAGCGCGTAGCGGATTTCGTTTTCCGTCGCGGAGGTGTCGGTGGCGAGACCGTCTTCGGAAAGACCGTGGCAGGATACGAAGCAAATGTCCGCATTGTATTTTTTTATGCAGTTAATCCCCGCCTGCCCGACGAGCGAGTAAGAACCGTTGATGGCCTCGCCGCCCGTGCAGATGAATTTGACGTTGGTCTGGCTGAGCATATATGCCGTCTTGATGCCGCAGGTAATCGCGATGATATCCTTGAACTTTTCGAGATATTTCACGAGATGCGAAACGGTGGAGGACGCGTCGAGCATGATGACGGCGCCGTCGTGCACGAGCGAAACGGCGGCCTCCGCAAGGTCGCTCTTGATGTTGTACATCAGCTGTTCGCGGGCGGAAAAAGCGATTTGGGAATCGGCGGACAGCTTGTTCTCTATCACTTTCCCGTGCGAGCGGAGCACGAGCTGCTGTTTTTCGAGTTTTATGATGTCGCGGCGTATGGTGGCTTCGCTGGCGTAAAGCATGTCCGCAAGTTCTTTTACTTTCACGCTGTATTTCTTTCTGAGAATATTCAGTATCTCTTTTTCGCGTTCGTTGTTCGCCATATCCTTTCTTCCTTATTCCTTATAAAAACAATTATAGTATATGCGGCCGTCCTTGTCAATAGGGGATAGGTCCGTTTGATTATAATTTTGATCGTTTTGAGCGCGTTGCGACGGCTGTTTTTTCAATTTTTGATTAAATCGCGCAGAATAAGCGTTCGGTATTGACCGAAGCGATCACTTGATCTATAATAATTGGGCAAAGCGGCAATGTGCCGCAGAACTCAGGCCCGGCGCGGCTGCAGGCGCGGCGGGCGCGGAAATAACTTGGAGATAACGGATGCGGGCATACTTCGGACGGTAGCTGTTCCGCATGCGTAAACGGTGTGCTGAATGATCAAAGCTGTAATATTCGATATGGACGGCGTTATCGCCGATACCGAGCCTCTGCACGAGCAGGCGCGAAATATCCTGCTTGCCGACCTCGGTCTGGACGTGGAAAGCATTTCGCCCGCGGCGATCGGGCGGAGCAAACGGGTGTTCTGGGGCGAAGTCGCCGAAAAGTATAAGCTTTCCCTCTCCGCGGACGAACTCACGCGGCGGGAATTCGTTATTTTGATGAAGATAGTCGATACCGCGCGGCTGCGGCCGATCAAAGGGCTGCCCGCGCTGCTGGAATTTCTGCGGCAGGCGGGGATCAAGGCGGCGATAGCCTCCTCGTCGGACAGGAATTACGTGGAATGCGTGCTGAGGACGACCGGGCTGGAAAAATACTTCTGCGCCATGTCGTGCGGGGACGAAGTCCGCGCGGCGAAACCCGCGCCCGACGTGTATCTGCGCGCGCTCGCGTTGTGCGGCGTATCCGCGGGGGAAGCGCTCGCCGTGGAGGACTCCGACACGGGCGCAAAGGCCGCGGCCGCGGCGGGGATAGCCTGCGTCGCATACGACGTGGTGGAAACGGATAACTGGAAACAGACCTTCGACGTTTGCCGATATAAGGTGAAACGCATGGAGGATATAGAGCGTATCGTGCTGAACGGAAACGGGCGGTACGCCGCGATCTGAGAGGAAATAAACATGAAAGATATGAAAGTCGCCGTCATGACGGGCATCGGCAAGATCGGCTACGAACGCCGCCCCGTCCCCGAACCGCAGGACGACGAAGTGCTCGTTAAGCTGGAATACGTGGGAATATGCGGGTCCGACCTGCATTATTACGAAAGCGGCGCGATCGGCGGTTACGTTGTGAAGCCGCCCTTCGTGCTGGGGCACGAGCCCGGCGGCATAGTGGTCAAGACAGGCAAAAACGTCCGCGGTCTCAAGGCGGGGGATAAGGTCGCGCTCGAACCGGGAAAGACTTGCGGGCATTGCGAATTTTGCAGACAGGGCAAACATAATCTCTGTCCCGACGTGGTGTTTTTCGCAACGCCGCCCGTCGACGGGGTGTTTGCCGAGTACGTTGCGCACAAAGCGGACTTGTGTTTCAAACTCCCCGAAAACGTATCCACGATGGAGGGCGCGTTGATCGAACCGCTCGCGGTCGGTTTTCACGCCGCGATGCAGGGCGGCGCGCGTTTCGGGCAGCGGGCGCTCGTTTTCGGCGCGGGCTGCATAGGTTTGGTATCCCTGTTGGCGCTCAAAGCCCTGGGCGTTTCCGAAGTCTATGTCGTGGACGTGGTCGCTTCCCGCCTGCAGAAGGCGGAACAGCTGGGCGCGTCGGCGGTCGTGAACGGCGCCGAAGAGGACGTTGCCGCCCGCCTTGCCGAACTGACGGGCGGCGAAGGCATAGATCTCGCCATCGAAACTTCGGGCAGCGAAACGGCGGCGAACCAAGCGATCGAAGCGGCGAAAAAGGGTTCCGTAATCGTATTCGTCGGCTACGGCAGGACGAGCAGGACGACGCTGTCCATGAGCCTCGCGCTCGATAAGGAGCTGACTTTCAAAACGGTATTCCGTTATCGGCATATCTATCCGCTGGCCATTCGCGCGGTGGCGGAAGGGCGTGTGAACCTCAAGGGCGTGGTTTCCCATGTTTTCGGGTTCGACGAGTTGCAGCGCGCTATGGATCTGAGCGTTTCCGACAAGGAAAAGATCGTAAAAGCAGTTGTAAAAATAGGATAGCCCCGCCGAGAGGAAAAACGGGTACCCGTTTTTGTTTTGGAATATCCAAAACAAAAAGCCGTTTAACAGCCGTAAAACGGCGGAACAACAGTCAATTACCGCTTTATCCGGTAAAATAAATATCCTTACAGGAGGAAATCATATGAAAAAAACTACAAGATGGTTGTGTATGGCGCTCATAGCCGTTATGACGCTTACGGCGGGCCTGGGCGCCGCCTGCAGCCGCGACCCGAGCGGGATCAAAATAGACCCCAAGCGCACGCAGTTATACGTCAGCAGCCACGACGGGGGATACGGTTCCGAGTGGCTGACCGCCGCTTCGGCGCGCTTTGAAGAATATTATAAGGACGTATCCTTCGAAGACGGCAAGACGGGCGTGCAGATCATACCCGATACGCCTAAGGTTATCGGCACGGCGATGCTCGCGGACATTAAAAATTCGCGCAACGAAGTCATCTTTACGGAAAGCGTGTATTATTACGATTATTTGGCCGCCGGCGCAATGGCGGAAGTTACCGATATCGTGTCCGGCAAAAATTCCGACCTGACCGAATACGGCGACGAGGGCGGCAACATCGAGGGCAAGCTCACCGAACAGCAGATAGCTTATTACAAGACTTCGGACGGGAAATATTACGGCGTTCCGCATTACGCGGCGTTCATGGGCATTATGTACGACGTAGATCTGTTCGAGGAAAAGATGTTCTATTTTTCCGCCGATGAAAATAACGGAAACGACGGTTTCATCGTCAAGGAAAACGATAAGCGTTCGGCCGGCCCCGACGGCGAATTCTGCGAAATCTGCGCCGCCAACGGCTATGATTACAGCGGACACACGTGCGACGACGGCCTGCCCGCCACGTACGACGATTTCGTGAAGCTGTGCGACTATATCGTGGGCGCCGGCGTAACGCCGCTCATCTGGTCGGGCGAAAACCATGCCGATACGCTCGGCAAATTTATGGCGCAGCTCGCCGCCGATTTCGAAGGCAGCGAATACGCGCTCAATTTCAGTTTCGACGGCACGGCGACGCATCTTGTAAAGTCCGTGGACGCGAGCGGAAACGTTACTTATAAAGAACCTACGAAAATACAAAACAGCAACGGGTACGAACTGTACTCCTCGGCGGGCAGATATTACGCGGTGGATTTCGTGGAAAAAATACTTTCCAAGTCGAATTACCACCACGATCTCGCGTTCAATACCACGCATTCGCATATGGACGCGCAGGACGATTTCCTGTACAGCAAGGATGAGGACAGGAGGATCGCCATGCTGATCGACGGCAACTGGTGGGAAAACGAGGCCGACGGCACCTTTGCCGATATGTCCAACGGCAAAGACGACGATCCCAATTCCCGTCATAGCCGCCGCATAGGGTATATGCCGCTGCCGAAGGCGACCGAAGATCAGGTGGGCGAGGGCGTTACGCTCACGGACTTCCTCTATTCCATGGGCTTTATCAACGCGAACGTTACCGATCCCGTGAAACTCGATTTGGCGAAAAAGTTCCTGAAATTCGTCAACTCGCAGGAATCGCTGGAAGAATTCACCGTTATTACGAGCGCGCCGAAGAGCCTCGAATACGAGATGTCGGAGGAATCGCTGGAAAAAATGACCTATTTCGGACAGAGCGTGTGGAGCACGAGACAGCACGCCACGGTCATCTATCCGTACAGCACCAACAGGCTCTACCTCAACCACCAGTCGGATTTCGTTTTCCAGGGAGGCTTCAATTCCCTGATCGGAGGTCAGGTGGTAACGGATATTTCCAAAAAGATAAACGACGAACACATCTCCGCGAAGGAAGTGTTCGACGGCATTGTGAGTTACCGCACCGCGGAACGCTGGAACGCTACATATTCGGGTGAGTTCAAGTGATTAAGGCTAAGAAAAGACAAATAGAAAAGGATAGCGGAAAGCTGGACGCCGTCAAACGGAAGATCTCGGACTTTTTCTACTCTGTCAGCGTAAAGGTGCACGAAAAATTGCCGCGCAGGAGCGGCCGCGCCGCGGCGATCGGGCTGAAAAAGCGCAACGACATGATTTTTTACTGTCTGATGATGCTCTTTCCCATCGCCCAGTTCTGCACGTTCTACATAGCGGTGAACCTCAATTCGGTGATTTTGGCGTTCAAGAATTACGAAACGCTGGACGGAACGTACGGCTGGGCGGGGTTTGAAAATTTCAGACTGGTCTTTTACAACCTGGTGCACGAACCGACCTTGCTGTATTCCGCGAAGAATTCTCTCATTCTCTACGCCTGCGGGCTGGTGGTCGGCGTGCCGCTCGCGCTGATGTTCAGCTTTTACATCTACAAGAAAAAGCCGCTTTACCGCGTGTTTAAAATCATGCTCTTTCTGCCTTCCATCATCTCGGCCATCGCCATGACGGTCATGTTCAAATACTTTGTGGAAAGGGCTATCCCCGAACTGCTGGAACTGATCTTCGGCAAAACGTACACGGGGCTGCTTTCTTCCGGCTCGGCCACGGCGTTCGCCACGCTGGTGTTCTATTCCATATGGATAGGTTTCGGCACGGGCATACTGATGTATTCGGGCGCGATGAACGCCATTTCCGATTCCGTGGTGGAGGCGGCGCAGATAGACGGAATAGGCACGGTGCGCGAGTTTTTTAACATAACGATACCGCTGATCTGGCCCACCATCGTAACCTTTCTGGTCGTCGGCGTGGCGGGAATATTCACCAATCAGATGAACCTGTTCAGCTTTTTCGGCCCGAAAGCGGAAAATAGCCTTTCCACCTTCGGATATTATCTTTACAGCAACACGCAGTCTGCGACCACGGCGGATTATCCGTATCTCAGCAGCATGGGCATCGTGATGACCTTTATCGCCGTGCCGCTCACGTTGCTCGTCAAGTTCCTGCTCGAAAAGTTCGGGCCGAGCACAGATTAGGAGGGGGCGTATGGAAGAAAATCTGAACAACAAAGAAAACGCCGTTTCCGAAACCGCGGCCGCCGACGCCTGCGCGATCGAGGGCGCCGCGGCGGTGCCGACGGCGGCGGAAAAGAGAAAAAGGCGTTTCAGCATAGTCATGCTGATTTTGGGGATCATACTCGTTCTATATTCGATATCCCTGGTCGTGCCTATCGTATGGGGCATGCTGTCTTCGCTGAAAACCAAAGGCGAATTCAGAAACAACCTTTTCGGCCTGCCGGGGGGCTGGCCGTGGAACTGGGCATGGGAAAATTACGGTTCGGTGTTCCGCACTTTCGCCATCCCCGTGGAGGCCGGCGCGGGTTCGAGAGACGTGTATTTTCTCGAAATGATGTGGTACTCCCTGCTGTACGCGGTGGGGTGTTCGTTTGCGGCGACGTTCGTCGCGAGCATAGTGGCTTATCTCGTGGCGAAGTTTCCCTATAAGTTTTCCAAAGTGGTGTATACGATCGTCATTGTGGCGATGATCTTACCCATCGTAGGTTCTCTGCCTTCGGAAATCCAGATGGCGCGCGCACTCGGATTTTTCGACCACATCTGGGGACTGTGGCTGATGAAGGCGAATTTTCTGGGCATGTATTTCCTCGTTTTCCACGGCGTGTTCAAAAACGTGCCGCAGGAATTTTCGGACGCGGCTTACGTGGACGGCGCGGGCAATCTGAGCGTGCTGTTCCGCATCGTCTTTCCTATCGTGAAAAACACCTTTTTCACGGTCATGCTGCTCAACTTTATCGCTTTCTGGAACGATTACCAGGTGCCGCTTATCTACCTGCCGAACTTTCCGACGGCGGCTTACGGCCTGTACTGGTTTACGAGCGCGTCGTTGCAGTCGAACTCCAACGTGCCGATGCGGCTCGCGGGCTGTATGACCGTTCTCGTTCCCATACTGGTGCTGTTTCTGTTCTTCAGCAACCGACTGATCGGCAACATTACGATCGGCGGATTAAAAGAATAAATAAGGAGGATTGGAATGAAAGAGAAAAATGCCTGGCGCAGAAGCGCCCTGATCGCTACGTTCGCAATCCTGCTCGTCTGTCTTTGCGCGACGATGATATTCGCGCGCAGGACGGACGCGCAGAGCGAACTGCAGGACGAGTACCGCATCAATACCGTTCTGAGCGTTCCCGACATGCAGGTTACCGTGGACGGCAAAAAGTACGACGCCGACACCACGATCCGCTTTCCAAGCGGCGCGGCGTACGCTTCGGAAGAAATCACGCTTTCCGAAATGGGCAGATACACCGTGGAAAACCGCGCGACGGTCGGGGGCAGGCTTTACAGGGAATACCTTTATTTCACCGTATACAAAGACCTTTACGAAACGACGGGCGGCATGAACGCGACGGCCGTTTATCAGCCTTCGCCCCTCGTGCCCGACGTGGACGGCATCTACCTGCGGCTCGATTCCGGTTCGGTATTCCGCTACAACAGGGTGATAGACCTCAAAGAACTTGGCCGGGATACGCCGATCATCACCACGTTCTATTCGCCCGAAAAGGTAGG
>ERZ506969.312-NODE-312-length-12561-cov-5.66248_pt1 | contig 12561 bp, 9 predicted proteins | sample MGYA00512891_ERZ506969 | MGnify/ENA metagenome assembly ERZ506969
ATTATGGGTGCGGGCGCCCCGAACTTCGATCTTATCCATTCACCTTTCCCGGTAGATACGCGGATTGCCTGGTTTGTTAGAAGGACAAACGGCAGAAACGGCTAATTATGACACAATTTAACCTGTTTGAATATACAGTATTGGAATGCATTTTCCGGCGAGGTATGCAAAAATGTCGTACCGCGAGAGTTCTCTGGAACATACTTCCCAGCTATCAACATAGCACCTGGAAATGGTACACTCGCGCGTTTACACTATTAAGAAACGCATTCAGGAGACACAAACATGGCCAGCAGAGGCGTAAACAAGGTGATTCTCGTCGGTAATCTGGGCCAGGACCCGGAAGTACGCTACATGCCGAGTGGTGGCGCAGTTGCCAACATTACGCTGGCTACTTCCGAATCCTGGCGTGATAAAGCGACCGGTGAGATGAAAGAGCAGACTGAATGGCACCGCGTTGTGCTGTTCGGCAAACTGGCGGAAGTGGCCGGCGAATATCTGCGCAAAGGTTCTCAGGTCTATATTGAAGGCCAGCTGCGCACCCGTAAATGGACTGACCAATCCGGTCAGGAAAAATACACCACCGAGGTTGTAGTCAACGTTGGCGGCACGATGCAAATGCTCGGCGGTCGTCAGCAGGGCGCGGGCGCCCCGGCAGGGGGTCAGCAGCAGGGCGGTTGGGGACAGCCTCAGCAGCCGCAGGGCGGAAACCAGTTCAGCGGCGGCGCGCAGTCGCGTCCGCAGCAGCAGGCTCCGGCAGCGCCTTCCAATGAGCCGCCGATGGACTTTGACGACGATATTCCGTTCTAACGAAGCGTTAGCGTCGTAAAGCCCTCTCTGAAAAAGCCCCTGTTTGGGGCTTTTTCTATTTTCTGACACAGCTTATCTGCATTAATTCACTGTGTGGCAGGTGTGGCAGGCGGATTTACTGCCGACGCGACCTGATTTTTAGAAGCCGCCGTCGCCTGCTGCTTACGCGCCATTTCATCCACGATCAGCCGATAAGCAATGTAGTACTTATAGATATTGCTGACATAGCTTACGGTCTCGGAGCCGATTTTCTCGGCGGCCAGATACTCAACGTTGCCAAACCACACGTTCGGGTCAAAACCGCGCCTTTTAGTATCCGCCCGTAGCCGGGCAATGCGCCCGGGGCCCGCGTTATAAGAGGCGAACGAGAACAGCGCCTTATCAAGCTGGGTCATTGGTTCATCGCCATAGTAGCGATCTATCATCCAGCGCATGTATTTCACCCCCGCATGAATATTGGGGTCGAGCTGCTTAATATCGCCGACGTTGAGCTCCTTACCGGTGCTCGGCATGACCTGCATAACGCCAATGGCGCCGACGTGGCTACGCACCGACTGATTAAGCCGCGATTCCTGATACCCCTGAGCGGCCATCAGCAGCCAGTCAACATCGTAGCGATCGCCATATTTGCGAAAGATCTCCACCATGGCCAGAAATTTACGCCGTTCTTTTTGCCCCGCCGCGTTTTTAACGTAGCTGGCATCCTTCAGGTAGCGCAGCAGTATCGTATTACCCAGCCTGCTGCCCTGGCGATTCTTATTGATGAACGCATTAAGCAGGGCCAGCAGCTGCGGGCTATTGTTACGTACCGCCCAACCGATATTACCTTCGTCGCGCAGAACAATGTTCTGATGAACCTGAATCCTGGGGAAGACCTGTTTCCAGAACAGGGCCTTGTGGCGGTCGACCACGATCAATGGGATCAGGCCCGCGCTGAGCATCTCTATCAGATCCTCATCTTCCAGCGCTTCGGGCGCCGGTTCGATGGTGATGGGGGGCAGCGATTGCTGCGCAAAGCGTGCGTTGAGCGCGACCAGGCTCGCGTAATAGCTGGATGAGGTGCGGGCAAAGACCGTTTTACCGGAAAGCTGCTGTAGATCGTCCACTTTGGGAGAGCCGGGACCAGAAAGAAGCAGCTCCTGAACGTGAGAATAGAGCGGCGCAGTAAAGGTCATCTCCTGCTGACGCTCAGGCGTGATCGTCAGGTTGGCGGCAATAATATCCCCTTTACCTGCGTTAAGCGCGCTGACGAGCTGGTCACGGGCCACCGGAACAAAGATGATCCGCACTTTAAGGTGACGATGCTTGAGCTTTTTCTCTTTCGCCAGGCTTTGATTGAGACGGCGTTCAAACTCCATAAATATATCGTGAGTCGCGCCGCGCTGGGTGCCTTTATTGATAAAGAAAAAAGTTTTGCTGAAGGGGGTTAATACGCGAATGGTTCGCCGGTCGAGCATACCCGGTAAATCTCCCCTCCATGGCTGTAGCATATCGTCAACGTTGACTTCCAGGGCGTCGCGTTCCGCTGGTTCTGATCGTTTGTTCTCTGTAGCCGCGTAACCGGATGTGAGGCACAGCAGCGCGGCAAAGCATGCCAGCCAGCCGACAAGGTATCGATAGAACGACGAAGTGTTCATGGCGCGGTGCTCCGCAGGGGGATGGTCTTATTTTAGTCAATTTCTGGCCGTTAGCATGTCCGCGAACAAGTGTGAGAATCGGTTAGCCGGTTATTTTAATTATTTTATTAATTAGCATGCTCGGTATTTTTGGCGAGATTATAAAACTATAAATCTCTAATTAATTGTGGAGGCAATATGATTGAATTATGTTTTTTTAATGTGGATATTATTCATTTTTTTAATTTCGCTTTCCTCTAAATGCACTTTTACCATTTCTATCTTTTTGTTTTTATTGCATTAACAAAAAACATTCATACGATAAATAATTATCGACTTGATAATAAATCTCATTTCTAATAACGTTGAGTGGCACAATAATCCTATTACTGCTGTTCGGAAAAGGCTATCAAAGAATAGCGTGGCGCGTTTATTTCTTCGTTTTTGCCAGAGTAATAAATCTATTTTGGCCACCCATTATGATTGCTATCTCGCTATTTAAGCGGGAGGGCCTGACTACGCCAAAAAGAGATGTTGCTCTATGCAGGGAATGTTTATCTGACGGAAGAAGAAGGCGTGCCCCGACAGCAAAAAAGAAAACAGGGCATATTCCATGAAACACAGTTCACACTACTCGCTGGCCGCGCTGATCCCGATGGCCATCTGGGGAGGGATGCTGCCAGCGCAGGCCGCTGATGGCACGACTCCAGACGATACGAAGAAATCTGAAACGACTGCGGTAAATGACGATGAAACCATGGTGGTCACCGCGGCGGCGCAAACGCTGCAAGCCCCCGGAGTATCCACCATCACCGCCGAAGAAATCCGTAAACATCCGCCCGCGCGCGATGTCTCCGAGCTGATTCGTACCCAGCCCGGCGTCAACCTCACCGGTAACTCTACCAGCGGGCAGCGCGGCAATAACCGCCAGGTCGATATCCGCGGCATGGGGCCGGAGAACACCCTGATTCTGGTGGATGGTAAACCGGTGACCAGCCGTAATTCCGTGCGCTATGGCTGGCGCGGCGACCGCGATACCCGCGGTGATACCAGCTGGGTGCCGGCGGAAATGATCGACCATATCGACGTCATTCGCGGCCCTGCTGCGGCCCGCTACGGTAACGGCGCGATGGGCGGAGTGGTCAATATCGTCACTAAACCGGCCACCAGCGAGTGGCATGGTTCATGGAATACCTATATGAACGCGCCTCAGCACCGTAAAGAGGGCGCGACGAAACGGACAAACTTTAGCCTCAACGGCCCGCTATCGGATGAGGTCAGCTTTAATTTATGGGGAAATCTGAGCAAAACGCAGGCCGATGCCCAGGATATTAATTCCGGTCATGAAGCAGCGCGAACCGGTAGCTATGCGGGATCGTATCCTGCAGGACGCGAAGGGGTAGTGAATAAAGATATTCACGGCAAGCTGCGCTGGGAGTTTGCGCCAATGCAGGCGCTGGAGTTTGAAACCGGCTACAGCCGCCAGGGCAACCTGTATGCAGGGGATACCCAGAATACTAACACCAGCACGTTGGTGAAAAGTATGTACGGTAAAGAGACTAACCGTCTCTATCGTCAGACTTACGGCGTGACGTGGACCGGCGGCTGGGATAACGGCGTGACCAGCAATACCTGGGCGCAGTATGAGCACACCCGTAACTCGCGCATGAACGAGGGGCTGGCGGGCGGAACGGAAGGGATCTTCTCCAGCAGCGAATTCTCCGATATCGACCTGTCGGATGTGCTGCTGCACAGCGAGGTCAATATTCCGTTTACCCTGGGATTTGAGCAGAATCTGACGCTGGGTACCGAGTGGAACCAGCAGCGGATGAAGGATGGCGTGTCGACTACCCAGTCACTCTCTTATGGCTCCATTGACGGCGTTTCGGCAACCGGCCGTAGTCCTTATTCCAGCGCCGAGATCTTCTCGCTGTTTACCGAAGACAATATCGCGCTGACCGATAGCACCATGCTGACGCCCGCTCTGCGCTTCGATCATCACAGCATCGTCGGTAATAACTGGAGCCCATCGCTGAATCTCTCGCAGGGGCTGGCGGATGACTGGACGCTGAAGCTGGGGATCGCCCGCGCCTATAAAGCGCCGAACCTTTATCAGCTTAACCCGAACTATATCCTCTACAGCAACGGCCAGGGCTGCTATGCCAGCAGCTCAGCCTGTTACCTGATGGGGAATAGCGATCTGAAGGCGGAAACCAGCGTCAATAAAGAGATTGGCCTTGAGTATAAGCACAATGGCTATCAGGCCGGGCTGACTTACTTCCGTAACGATTACCATAACAAGATTGAATCGGGCTACTCGGCGGTGGGGACGGCCAGCAACGGCACCACCAATATTTACCAATGGGAAAACGTACCGAAGGCGCTGGTTGAAGGGCTGGAGGGCTCGCTGAATCTCCCGGTAAGCGAAACGGTCAACTGGAGCAACAACCTGACGTGGATGCTGCAGAGTAAGAATAAGACCACCGGCGATCGCCTGTCGGTGATCCCGCAGTTTACGCTGAACTCTACCCTGAGCTGGCAGGCACGCGACGATCTTTCGCTGCAGAGCACGTTCACCTGGTATGGCCGCCAGAAACCTAAACGCTTCAATTATAAAGGCGAGTCTGTTTCCGGCAGCGAGTTGAACGAAGTGAGCCCGTACAGCATTGTCGGTCTTAGCGCGACCTGGGATGTGAATAAAAACCTGAGCCTGACCAGCGGAGTGGACAACCTGTTCGATATTCGCCACTACCGTGCTGGTAACGCGCAGACGACGGGAAATTCGACGACCGGCGCTTATCTGTATGGTGCAGGTGCGGAAACTTATAATGAATCGGGGCGGACGTTTTATGTCAGCGTGAATACGCATTTCTGATTAACGATTCAAACACCCGCCGGAATAATGAACTATTCCGGCTTGTTATTTTTTATGCCGGGAAAAACCAGTGATATAAATTATGACAAAATCTCCACGGCCTCTACACAATTAATTCAACTTAGCAGCCTACAATGAATCCTGTTAATCGGATCTGCTTGATCCCGGAAACGGTTAACGGTGGCATCCTGCCATTTCCATTCTAAAGTAGTTCCTCTTCCCCCTTCCATTCCCAACCGCAGCAATGCGGAGGAGGGGGAGCCTCTATCAGGTCAGGTTCAGGCTTCTGCGAAACTATGTTGGTGTCATCGTATAATACCTTTTAAAGGTTCGGTTAAAGGCGCTGATATCTTCATAACCAGCCATCAGACAAATATCAACGATGCGGAAAGGCGGGTTGATCTGCAATAAATTAAGGGATAGTTGCATTCGCTGCTGGCGGATATACGCCATCGGCGACATGTTAAAATAGTGGCGAAACAGGCGAAAGAGATGCCACTCGGAGTAGCCGGAAAAGCGGCTTAGCGCCTGCATCGTGAGCTTCTTTGCAAGATTGTTTTTTATCCATTGCACCAGTTCGTTAAGCACTGAACGCTGAATTTCATTTCGCGGCATAATGTCTACCCATTTCATTACTATAGAAATCTGACTGCATAATTTATTCAATATCTCTTCATTTTATCTACGGGATTATGCGTTAATTTCTCCCTGTTCCTGGTTTATTCCAGAGAGCATCATTCCTAACAAGATCTTTTCCCCCTTTCAACCAATGAGAAAGGGGGTTTTTTGTTTTTTTAGTTAAAAAAACAAAAACTATAGAGTTTCCATGTTATGAGGAAATGCTTATCTGACCAGGCTCAAGAGGGAAGGTTCCGTAGAAAAATATTTTTTTCAATATTCTCTCGTATCCATATTTTCTCCATTTTCTCGTCATAATTGCGTGCAATTCTGCGCCTCGTTCAGGTTATTTAAGATTGCGTCAGCAACTGTCTGGTGCAATGAACAGCATTATTCCCGGCAGGTATCTGCTATTGCTAAATATCTTCTAGACGACACCTTCATGCTAAAAAAAACGAGTATCATCGCCGGTCTATTGATTTCCCCTTTAACGCTCTATGCATCAACTTCATATACGGTTGATGACATTCGTTTCGAGGGTCTACAGCGCGTTACCGTCGGCGCCGCGCTACTGAGCATGCCTGTTCATACAGGAGAAGAGGTTTCTAATGAGGATATCAGCGACTCGGTCCGCGCCCTGTATGCCAGCGGCAATTTTGACAACGTACAGATCCTGCGCGATGGCAGCACGCTGGTAGTACAGGTAAAAGAGCGGCCTACCATCGCTAAAATCAGTTTTTCCGGCAATAAATCCGTTAAGGATGATGCCCTGAAAGAGAACCTGGCCGCCAGCGGCATTGAAGAAGGCAGCGCGCTGGATCGCAATACCCTTACGGAAATAGAAAAAGGATTACAGGATTTCTATTACAGTACAGGAAAATACAGCGCTCAGGTTCATGCCGTCGTCACCCCGCTGCCGCGTAACCGCGTTGATTTAAAGTTTGTCTTTCAGGAGGGGGTCTCGGCGAAAATTGCGCAAATAAATATTATTGGCAACAAGGCTTTTAGTGAAGAAACATTATTGGATCAGCTGCAGCTACGTGACAGCGTTCCGTGGTGGAACGTGATTGGCGATAAGAAATATCAAAAGCAAAAGATGGCGGCGGATCTTGAAACCCTTCGTAGCTATTATCTCGATCGCGGCTATGCGCGTTTTAGCATAAATTCAAGCCAGGTGAGTATTACGCCGGATAAAAAATCGCTATATATCACCATTAATATTGCCGAAGGTGCTCGTTATAAAGTCACCAGTACGATGGTGACCGGCGATATGGCGCAGCATACTCAGGAAATTGAGGCGCTGGTGAATCCTTTAGCGGGGAAATGGTATAGCGGTGCGGAAATCACGGCGGTCGAGAACAGTATTAAGACGCTGCTGGGAAAATACGGCTATGCCTGGCCGCAGGTGAACACCCTATCGGATATTAATGATGCGGAAAAAAGCGTCATTTTGCATATCAGCGTCGATGCCGGACGCCGTTATTCGGTACGCCAGATTCGCTTTCAGGGTAACGATACTTCCCGTGATGCGGTGCTGCGTCGCGAAATGCGGCAGATGGAAGGTGCGTGGCTGAATGATGAGAAGGTCGAGCAGGGAAAAACGCGGCTGGATCGTACAGGATTTTTCGAAACTGTCGACAAGCAGATTGTTCCGGTAAGCGGTAGCCAGGATCAGGTGGACGTGGTCTATAATGTGAAGGAGCGCAATACCGGCTCCTTTAACGTGGGTCTGGGCTTCGGCACCGATAGCGGCGTGAGCTACCAGCTCGGCGTCACCCAGGATAACTGGCTGGGAACCGGTAATAGCGTCAGCTTCAACGGCACGCGCAACAGTTACCAGTCCTATCTTGAGCTGGGAGCGACAAACCCTTACTTCACCGTGGATGGCGTTAGCCTCGGCGGTAAAATCTTCTACAACAGCTACGACGCCTCGGATGCCGATTCCGGGAGTTACAACCAGCAAAGCTACGGCGTTGGCAGTACGCTGGGATTCCCGATTAGCGAGAATAACGCTCTTAACCTGGGCCTGGACTATGTCCATAACCGCCTGACCAATATGGACCCGGAGCTCACCACCTGGAGCTATCTTAACTCGCGGGGCATCTATCCTGACGTTGTCACCAAAGATGGCGATAGCGGTGCGACCTATAGCGCCAATGACTATTTTGCCAGCGTTGGCTGGAGCTATAACAACCTGGATCGCGGTTTCTTCCCCCGGGCGGGGAATAAAAGCAGCCTGACCGCCAAGGTTACCGTACCCGGTTCGGATAACAGCTATTACAAAGTGACTTTCGATACCACCCAGTATATGCCGCTGACCGAGAACAAAAGCTGGGTGTGGATGGAGCACCTGCGTGCGGGCTATGCCGATGGGCTGAACGGCAAATCGGTGCCGTTTTACGATAACTTTTATGCCGGTGGATCGTCGTCGGTTCGCGGATTTTCGTCCAATACAATTGGCCCAAAAGCAGCGTATTATCGTTGTAATGGTTCTGAAAGCAGCTACAGCACCTGTCCGCTGGATTCTTCATCCGATGCGGTTGGCGGTAACGCGATGGCGGTCCTGAACAGCGAATTTATTGTGCCGACGCCGTTTGTGAATGACAAATATGCCGACAGCCTGCGAACGTCGCTATTCCTCGATGCCGGTACGGTATGGAGTACCACCTGGCAAAATACCGGTCAGACGCTGGCGGCAGGGATCCCGGACTATGGCGACCCTTCGCATATCCGTATGTCTGCCGGGATTGCGGTGCAGTGGATGTCGCCGTTAGGCCCGCTGGTGTTTTCCTGGGCTGAGCCATTTAAAAAATACGATGGAGATAAAGCTGAGCAGTTCCAGTTTAATATTGGTAAAACCTGGTGATGCCCGCGTTTAATATGCGCACAATCGCTTAGATATTTTTGACTCACTCCCGGTGTAATATTACAGGCTACCGCTTTTGGTAGCCTGTAATTTATTGTCAATATATACTTATTTATGTATGTTCATTGCTGGCGCTATCGTTGATTATTATGGCTAACCATTCATTGTTATAATGCAATAATCACGCTACATCTTAGTGAGTATAAAGCTCTTTGAGTATTGTCTGATATCACATTATTAATCGATCGCCTTGCGGTTATCTATGATGAATGCTATCAATATATAGAGTCATTAATCAGCAATGCACGCAAGGATAGAAAATGAAATGGACTATTCATAATACTCTTGTCTGCCCGCATTCCGGGGTAGCTTTTTCCTCAATTTCCAGCCTGCGGTTTTTAAAGTTTATTCTGTGGTATGAGGCCGACATTTTATTACTGCCGGGAGAGTCGATAAAACTCTACTCATCGAGCGTGTTAATCAACGAGCAATATCATGCGGTAAAAGTTTATAACATCACGCGATACGATGAAGCGCAGTGGGAGAAGCTGCGGGAGCGGCCTTCCTGTCCTTATCATTCTACCGCCACGACGGCAGACTCCTGCCGTTACCAGGCGCTCTGCGCCATAAAACGCTGCCCAAACGACTTTCCACGTGCAGTACCGGGGCTGCCGTCGGGGCAGCACGATCTGGGCCAGCAGATACGGTAAAACCTGACCCGTATCTGGCCATTGTTGTTGTTCATGCAGGTGATGTATTGTCACAAAGGGGGGAGAGTGCAGCAGATTCCCGGTGATTAAGGTCTTACTCTTCTCTGGTGGCCAGAAGAGACGCATCATCCCGGAGGCGGCACGTAGTCCCTGTCCTCCGGGCTACCCTTTTGTTGGCCCTGTCGCCCGGCTATGCACAGTGCGGACCGGGGATTTTCGCTAACGGCGCTTCGCCAGTGCGGGCATTCACGATGGTGTGGGCGTGGCCGCCCGGATAAGGCGGCCCGAAATCAGGTCATCATCATCGGCCATTCAGGCGGAGTCTGGCTCATGACTTCAATCATCACGTCCTTGATATTGCCCCAGATTTTCGCCACGTCCAGCAGCGTAATGCCCAACAGACCGGTGGCAAACCAGCAGGCCGCGGCCAGGCCAATACAGCTACAGATTACCGCTAAACCGGCATAATCACTTTTACGCAGCTGAATGTTCAACGAGCTGGCCAGAAACATCAGCACTGCGCTCACGAGCGGCCAGCGCAAAAGCACGACACTGGTAGTAATGGAAGCCATCAACCTATCCTCAACGAAATTTGGAAGCCTTTGACAACCTGGCGAGACTGACGGTGATGCGATGCTCTGGCTATCTTCAGGCAAACAAGAACGTAATGAAACAACGTTTTTGTTTCATCAGCTAATGTGAACTATATCACATTTGTTCTTTTATTCACCAGTCCAAAATGGGAGTTTTCTTGCGCTCATTGACCCTGCAAAGTTCGTGGTTAATAAGGGGGGAGGGAGAGCTTTCATTGCGAAGGTCGATTATAAGCGATAGTCGAGCGCATTTCTTTTTTAATAAGGTTTAGGTTCTGCGGATTTTATTACATATTCCGGCGAATTATACGGATAAACCGAATTAGATAGTGGGGCTAATCTCATTATGTTGAGAATGTTTCTCACGTCTTGCATTAGCAAGTATTATTCATCATTCATAGTCATGAGGTTTTTACGTCAAAGCGTGGGTTGCTGAGATACCCTGATTCATATCACAGTAAGAGGAATCATCGGGGCCTTTCACCTTGATTAAGGCGTATCGCATGGATAAAAAGCGTAAATGAGTCGTAGCGCGCCACACAAGGCGTTGAGAATTGTTGGCATCGTGCTGGTCATTCTGCTACCGGTGGTGCTGGCATTGTGGTTTGCGCAAATCCGCGCCAAAGCGGAAACCGCCGATCAGCTGCGGCTGTTTTCTCGGCTGGCGCTACAAAAAACGGAGTTGGTTATTCGAGAAGCTGACGAAGCGCGCGATAAGGCCCGTTTGTATCAGGGAGAAGTGTGTTCGCCGTATCATCAGCAATATCTGCTCGGCATTGTACGCGGTCTGCTCTATATCGACGACTTAATCTACGCCAACGGCAGCCATTTTTTCTGCTCCACTGCGGTACGCCGCGAGATGGGGTGGCAAATTCCGGCCGCAACCTATACCAAAAAGCCGGATATCGCGATTTACTACTACCGCGAAACGCCTTTCTACCCTGGCTATGCGATGAACTATCTGCAGCGCGGCCACTATGTGGTGGTGATTAATCCGCTCTCGTTCAGCGCGCTGATATCCAGTGACAGCAATCTCGCCTGGGGCGTGTTTGATACCAAAACGAACCATTTTTTTTCCGTCAGCAAGAACGCCGACCCTGAGGAATTACGTCATCTGATTCGCGCTGAAGAGGCGCTCTTTCAGCAGGATGGCCGCGTTTATGCCATCGCCCATTCCACCGTTCGCCCGATTGCCGTCATCATGTCCACCTCGCGCGTCAGCTATTACCAGAATTTTTATAATCAGGTGACGCTGACTCTGCCGCTGGGGCTGATTTGCAGCGTGTTGCTGTTACTGGTGTGGTCGCGCACGCGGCAGCAGTACCACTCTCCGCGTAATATGCTGCAGCGCGCGTTAAGCCGTCGCCAGCTGTGCCTGCACTATCAACCGATTATCGATATTAAAAATCACCGCTGCGTTGGTACCGAAGCGTTATTGCGCTGGCCGGGGTTTGATGGCCCGGTGATGAGTCCGGCGGAGTTTATTCCGCTGGCGGAAAACGAAGGGATGATCGCCCAGGTTACTGACTATGTCATCGATGAGGTATTTTCCGATCTCGGCGAATTTCTGGCGCGGCATCCGCACCTGTACGTAGCGATTAATCTCTCGGCTGCTGATTTTCAATCCGCGCGCTTGATTGAGCATATCAATGAGAAGGTCCGGCGCTACGCCATCAAGGCGGAACAAATAAAAATCGAAGTGACCGAACGCGGGTTTATTGACGTCCCGAAAACGACGCCGGTGATTCAGGCTTTTCGCGACGCGGGATATGAAATCGCTATCGATGACTTCGGCACCGGCTACTCCAATCTGAACAATCTCCATGCGCTCAACGTCGATATCCTCAAGATTGATAAATCTTTTGTCGATACGCTGTCAAACAACACCACCAGCCACCTGATTGCCGAACATATCATCCAGATGGCGAACAGCCTGCATTTAAAGATCGTCGCTGAAGGCGTGGAAACGGCAGAGCAGGTCGCCTGGCTACAAAAGCGGGGCGTGCAATATTGCCAGGGCTGGCTTTTTGCGAAAGCGATGCCGCCGCAGGAGTATATGCAGTGGCTGGCTAACGACCGCACCAGCCTCTGCCCCTGGCAACAACGTTATCAGGCGGAAATCTGATGGCGATAGTCGGTAGGCGTACGGTCGAATTCGCGGCGGAATACCCGTGAGAAAGTCTGCTGCGATACGTAGCCGAGATCCATCGCGATATCAAAAATAGGGCGCTGGGTGGTTCTTAGCGCTTCCGCAGCGAGCAGCAGACGGCGCTGGCGAATGTAATCACCTAGCGTTTGATGCATCACGGAGCGGAACATCCGCTGGAGATACCATTTTGAGTATCCCGATTTTCTGGCGACTACATCAATGTTAAGTGGTTGATCGATATGTTCATCAATCCATTCAATAAGCGTTTGGATAATATCCTGATGGGACATAAAGCGGCCTCTCTCAATTCTCGATTCGTCGTTT
>ERZ506969.324-NODE-324-length-12076-cov-4.3721_pt1 | contig 12076 bp, 8 predicted proteins | sample MGYA00512891_ERZ506969 | MGnify/ENA metagenome assembly ERZ506969
CGACGCCTTCCAGGAAGTGGACACCTACGGCATCTCTATCCCCATCACCAAACACAACTATCTGGTCAGACATATCGAAGAACTCCCGCAGGTCATGAGCGATGCCTTCCGCATTGCGCAATCAGGCCGCCCAGGCCCGGTGTGGATAGACATTCCTAAGGATGTGCAAACGGCAGTTTTTGAGATTGAAACACAGCCCGCTATGGCAGAAAAAGCCGCCGCCCCCGCCTTTAGCGAAGAAAGCATTCGTGACGCAGCGGCGATGATTAACGCTGCCAAACGCCCGGTGCTTTATCTGGGCGGCGGTGTGATCAATGCGCCCGCACGGGTGCGTGAACTGGCGGAGAAAGCGCAACTGCCTACCACCATGACTTTAATGGCGCTGGGCATGTTGCCAAAAGCGCATCCGTTGTCGCTGGGTATGCTGGGGATGCACGGCGTGCGCAGCACCAACTATATTTTGCAGGAGGCGGATTTGTTGATAGTGCTCGGTGCGCGTTTTGATGACCGGGCGATTGGCAAAACCGAGCAGTTCTGTCCGAATGCCAAAATTATTCATGTCGATATCGATCGCGCAGAGCTGGGTAAAATCAAGCAGCCGCATGTGGCGATTCAGGCGGATGTTGATGACGTGCTGGCGCAATTGATCCCGCAGGTGGAAGCGCAACCGCGTGCAGAGTGGCACCAGTTGGTAGCGGATTTGCAGCGCGAATTCCCGTGTCCAATCCCGAAAGCGTGCGATCCATTAAGCCATTACGGCCTGATCAACGCCGTTGCCGCCTGTGTCGATGACAATGCGATTATCACCACCGATGTGGGTCAGCATCAGATGTGGACCGCGCAAGCTTATCCGCTCAATCGCCCACGCCAGTGGCTGACCTCCGGTGGGCTGGGCACGATGGGTTTTGGCCTGCCTGCGGCGATTGGCGCGGCGCTGGCGAACCCGGATCGCAAAGTGTTGTGTTTCTCCGGCGACGGCAGCCTGATGATGAATATTCAGGAGATGGCGACCGCCAGTGAAAATCAGCTGGATGTCAAAATCATTCTGATGAACAACGAAGCGCTGGGGCTGGTGCATCAGCAACAGAGTCTGTTCTACGAGCAAGGCGTTTTTGCCGCCACCTATCCGGGAAAAATCAACTTTATGCAGATTGCCGCCGGATTCGGCCTCGAAACCTGTGATTTGAATAACGAAGCCGATCCGCAGGCTGCATTGCAGGAAATCATCAATCGCCCTGGCCCGGCGCTGATCCATGTGCGCATTGATGCCGAAGAAAAAGTTTACCCGATGGTGCCGCCAGGTGCGGCGAATACTGAAATGGTGGGGGAATAAGCCATGCAAAACACAACTCATGACAACGTGATTCTGGAGCTCACCGTTCGCAACCATCCGGGCGTAATGACCCACGTTTGTGGCCTTTTTGCCCGCCGCGCTTTTAACGTTGAAGGCATTCTTTGTCTGCCGATTCAGGACAGCGACAAAAGCCATATCTGGCTACTGGTCAATGACGACCAGCGTCTGGAGCAGATGATAAGCCAAATCGATAAGCTGGAAGATGTGGTGAAAGTGCAGCGTAATCAGTCCGATCCGACTATGTTTAACAAGATTGCGGTGTTTTTTCAGTAACCGCTCAAGGCTTGAACAACATCGCGCTTATCGTTAAGGTAAGCGCGTTTTTTTTTACCCGCCAGGACAAGACCATGATCACCGTTGCCCTTATAGACGATCACCTCATCGTCCGCTCCGGCTTTGCGCAGCTGCTGGGGCTGGAACCTGATTTGCAGGTAGTTGCCGAGTTTGGTTCGGGGCGCGAGGCGCTGGCGGGGCTGCCGGGGCGCGGTGTGCAGGTGTGTATTTGCGATATCTCCATGCCCGATATCTCCGGTCTGGAACTGCTAAGCCAGCTGCCGAAAGGTATGGCGACAATAATGCTCTCTGTTCATGACAGTCCGGCGCTGGTTGAGCAGGCGCTTAACGCGGGGGCACGCGGCTTTCTCTCCAAACGCTGTAGCCCTGACGAACTGATTGCGGCGGTGCATACGGTTGCCACGGGCGGCTGTTATCTGACGCCGGATATTGCCATTAAACTGGCATCCGGTCGTCAGGACCCGCTAACCAAACGCGAACGGCAGGTGGCGGAAAAACTGGCGCAAGGAATGGCGGTGAAAGAGATTGCTGCCGAACTGGGCTTGTCGCCGAAAACGGTGCACGTCCATCGCGCCAACCTGATGGAAAAACTGGGTGTCAGTAACGACGTAGAGCTGGCGCGCCGCATGTTTGATGGCTGGTGATGAAGACGTTGTTCTCCCGCTTAATTACCGTTATTGCCTGCTTTTTTATCTTCTCTGCCGCATGGTTTTGCCTGTGGAGTATCAGCCTGCACCTGGTTGAGCGCCCTGATATGGCGGTGCTGTTATTTCCGTTTGGTCTGCGTCTGGGGCTAATGCTGCAATGCCCGCGCGGATACTGGCCGGTGCTGCTGGGCGCGGAGTGGCTGCTGATTTACTGGCTAACGCAGGCGGTCGGTTTAACCCATTTTCCGTTATTGATGATCGGTAGTTTACTGACGTTACTGCCCGTGGCGCTGATCTCGCGCTATCGCCATCAGCGTGACTGGCGCACCTTGCTGTTACAGGGTGCGGCGTTAACGGCGGCGGCGTTGTTGCAGTCGCTGCCCTGGCTTTGGCACGGCAAAGAGTCGTGGAATGCGCTGTTGCTGACTTTAACTGGCGGCCTGACGCTGGCCCCGATATGTCTGGTGTTCTGGCACTATCTCGCCAATAACACCTGGCTGCCGCTCGGCCCGTCACTGGTTTCTCAACCGATCAACTGGCGCGGGCGGCATCTGGTCTGGTACTTGCTGTTGTTTGTTATTAGTCTCTGGCTCCAGTTGGGATTGCCGGACGAACTGTCGCGCTTTACGCCATTCTGCCTGGCGCTGCCGATTATCGCGCTGGCCTGGCACTACGGTTGGCAAGGGGCGCTGATCGCGACGTTGATGAACGCCATCGCGCTGATCGCCAGTCAAACCTGGCGCGATCATCCGGTGGATTTATTGCTCTCGTTGCTGGTGCAAAGTCTGACAGGGTTGTTACTGGGCGCTGGCATCCAGCGGTTGCGTGAACTTAACCAGTCGCTGCAAAAGGAACTGGCGCGCAATCAGCATCTGGCTGAACGGTTGCTGGAAACCGAAGAGAGCGTGCGTCGTGATGTGGCGCGTGAGCTGCATGATGATATCGGTCAGACCATCACTGCTATTCGTACTCAGGCGGGCATTGTTCAGCGGCTGGCGGCAGATAACGCCAGCGTGAAGCAGAGCGGGCAGCTCATCGAACAACTATCGCTGGGCGTTTACGACGCGGTGCGCCGTTTGTTGGGTCGGTTACGTCCGCGCCAGTTGGATGATCTCACCCTGGAGCAGGCCATCCGCTCACTGATGCGGGAAATGGAGCTGGAAGGGCGCGGTATTGTCAGCCATCTCGAATGGCGAATCGATGAATCAGCGTTAAGCGAAAACCAGCGCGTGACGCTGTTTCGTGTCTGCCAGGAAGGGCTGAACAACATTGTGAAACATGCTGATGCCAGCGCGGTCACCCTGCAAGGCTGGCAGCAGGATGAACGGTTGATGCTGGTTATTGAAGACGATGGCAGCGGTTTGCCGCCGGGTTCCGGGCAACAAGGTTTTGGCCTCACCGGAATGCGCGAGCGCGTAACGGCGCTGGGTGGCACATTACACATTTCCTGTCTGCACGGCACGCGTGTCAGCGTTTCTCTACCTCAACGCTATGTCTAAGGTTTGATGATGTTGCCGTTTCTGAAAGCGCCTGCCGATGCGCCATTAATGACTGATAAATATGAAATTGATGCCCGCTATCGCTACTGGCGTCGGCATATTCTGCTGACCATCTGGCTGGGTTACGCGCTGTTTTACTTCACGCGGAAAAGTTTTAACGCCGCGGTACCAGAAATCCTTGCTAACGGCGTGCTCAGCCGTAGCGATATCGGCCTGTTAGCGACCCTGTTTTACATTACTTACGGCGTGTCGAAGTTTGTCTCCGGCATTGTCAGCGATCGCTCAAATGCCCGTTATTTTATGGGGATAGGGCTTATCGCCACGGGCATCATGAACATTCTGTTTGGCTTCTCGACGTCGCTATGGGCGTTTGCCGTGCTCTGGGTGCTGAACGCCTTTTTCCAGGGCTGGGGTTCACCGGTGTGTGCGCGTCTGTTAACGGCCTGGTATTCACGTACCGAGCGCGGCGGTTGGTGGGCATTATGGAACACGGCGCATAACGTCGGCGGCGCACTCATTCCCATTGTGATGGCAGCGGCTGCACTACATTACGGCTGGCGTGCCGGGATGATGATTGCTGGTTGTATGGCGATCGTCGTGGGAATTTTTCTCTGCTGGCGGCTGCGCGATCGCCCGCAGGCGTTAGGTTTACCGGCGGTCGGTGAATGGCGACACGACGCGCTGGAGATAGCTCAACAACAAGAAGGGGCAGGGCTGACGCGTAAAGAGATCCTCACCAAATATGTGTTGCTGAATCCGTATATCTGGCTGCTTTCGTTTTGCTATGTGCTGGTCTATGTGGTCCGGGCGGCGATCAACGACTGGGGCAATTTGTATATGTCCGAGACGCTGGGCGTCGATCTGGTCACGGCGAATACGGCAGTGACGATGTTTGAACTGGGTGGATTTATCGGTGCGCTGGTAGCGGGTTGGGGCTCGGACAAATTGTTTAACGGCAACCGAGGGCCGATGAATTTGATTTTCGCCGCCGGAATTTTGCTTTCAGTCGGCTCCCTGTGGCTGATGCCATTTGCCAGCTACGTGATGCAGGCAACCTGCTTCTTCACCATTGGTTTTTTTGTCTTTGGCCCACAGATGTTAATCGGTATGGCGGCGGCAGAGTGTTCCCACAAAGAGGCGGCAGGGGCGGCGACGGGGTTTGTCGGCTTGTTTGCTTATCTGGGGGCGTCGCTTGCTGGTTGGCCGCTGGCGAAAGTACTCGATACCTGGCACTGGAGCGGATTTTTTGTGGTTATCTCTATCGCCGCCGGGATTTCCGCACTGCTGTTACTGCCCTTTTTGAACGCCCAGACACCGCGCGAAGCGTGATGCATCTCACCTTTTCACTTCATATCCGGCAAAACTAAGAAATTTTCCAGGTTTTGCCTGGACGCTATCTCAGGCCTGATTTGCTGCTGATTTTTACAATGCATGCCTCACGCAGGTATTCATTTCAGGAGTAACCCATGCTGGCTTTCTTAAACCAGGTTCGCAAGCCGACCCTGGACCTTCCGCTCGAAGTGCGGCGCAAAATGTGGTTCAAACCGTTCATGCAATCCTACCTGGTGGTCTTTATCGGCTACCTGACGATGTACCTGATTCGCAAGAACTTTAACATCGCGCAGAACGACATGATTTCGACCTACGGGTTGAGCATGACGCAGCTGGGGATGATCGGCCTGGGTTTCTCCATCACTTATGGCGTGGGTAAAACGCTGGTTTCCTACTACGCCGACGGCAAAAACACCAAACAATTCCTGCCGTTTATGCTTATCCTGTCTGCCATTTGTATGCTGGGCTTCAGTGCCAGTATGGGCAGCGGCTCGGTTAGCCTGTTCCTGATGATTGCCTTCTACGCCTTAAGCGGCTTTTTCCAGAGTACCGGCGGTTCGTGCAGTTACTCCACCATCACCAAATGGACGCCGCGTCGTAAACGCGGGACATTCCTCGGTTTCTGGAATATTTCTCACAACCTTGGCGGTGCAGGCGCAGCAGGTGTGGCGCTGTTCGGGGCAAATTACCTGTTCGATGGCCACGTGATCGGCATGTTTATCTTCCCGTCGATTATCGCGCTGATTGTCGGTTTTATCGGCCTGCGTTACGGCAGCGACTCCCCGGAATCTTATGGCCTCGGCAAAGCTGAAGAACTGTTCGGCGAGGAGATCAGCGAAGAGGACAAAGAGACAGAATCTACCGATATGACCAAGTGGCAGATCTTTGTTGAGTATGTGCTGAAAAACAAAGTGATCTGGCTGCTGTGCTTCGCCAACATTTTCCTCTATGTGGTACGTATTGGTATCGACCAGTGGTCAACCGTATACGCGTTCCAGGAACTGAAACTCTCTAAAGCGGTGGCGATTCAGGGCTTTACGCTGTTTGAAGCTGGTGCGCTGGTCGGTACGCTGCTGTGGGGCTGGCTCTCTGACCTGGCGAACGGTCGCCGTGGCCTGGTGGCCTGCATCGCGCTGGCGCTGATTATCGCCACGCTCGGTGTGTATCAACATGCCAGTAACGAATATATCTATCTGGCTTCTCTCTTTGCGTTGGGTTTCCTGGTCTTTGGCCCGCAATTGTTGATTGGTGTGGCTGCTGTTGGCTTTGTACCTAAAAAAGCGATTGGCGCTGCCGATGGTATTAAAGGCACCTTTGCTTACCTGATTGGTGACAGCTTTGCCAAGTTAGGTCTGGGAATGATTGCCGATGGGACGCCGGTATTCGGCCTTACCGGCTGGGCAGGCACCTTCGCCGCACTTGATATCGCCGCGATTGGTTGTATCTGCCTGATGGCGATAGTGGCGGTGATGGAAGAACGCAAAATCCGCCGCGAGAAAAAAATTCAGCAGTTGACAGTGGCATAAACGTAACTGGTGACTTTTGCCCGGCATGACGCCGGGCTTTTTTATTATTCCGTGACTTCCAGCGTAGTGAAGGCAAACTTCTCGCCATCAAATAGCCCCTGACTGGTTAGTTTTAGCGCGGGGATCACTGGCAGAGAAAGAAACGCCATCTGAATAAACGGCTCATCGGGTAACGGACCGCATTCACGGGCGGCGGCTTTCAAGGCGTCAATTTGTTCCGCCAGCAACTGCGCCGTGTCGGTGCTCATCAGGCCGGCAATGGGCAACGGCAGATGACTTTGGACCTGGCCGTTACGTACCACGCACAGCCCGCCGCCATCCTGAATCACCTGATTGACCGCCAGCGCCATCTCTTCGGCACTGCGACCGATCACCACAATATTATGGCTGTCATGGCTGACCGTCGCAGCCAGCGCACCTTCATTCAGTCCAAAGCCGCCAAGCAAACCACAAGCCGGAGCCAGCCGTTGCCCGTAACGCTCAAGTACGGCAATAAAGCTCACATCATCGCGATCAAAACCATTTTCGCTGTAGACGCTGGAGTGGGAGTGCGTAATCAATTCGTTATGGATGACGTCAATGACCCGATAGCGTTTTCCGGGCGTAAATTGCAGGGCAAAGTCGCTGGCGGAAACTGGCTGGCGGGCAATGGTGTTGCCATATGGCGGAGCGGATTGTGCCAGTCTCGCCGACTCTTCCGCCTGTAAGGTTTGCGCATCAATCGGCTCGCCTTTCACCAGTACCTGCTGCACCGTGACCTTACGCGCATCGCTCAACAGGACGATATCGGCCTGCTTGCCGGGTGCCAGTAAGCCGAGGTGATTCAGACCAAAGTGGCGCGCCGTCGACCAGCTGGCGACGCGATATGCCACATGCAGCGGCACATTGTGTTGTTCGATCAGGCGGCGAATTAAGGCATCGATGTGTCCTTCATGGGCGATCTCCCACGGGTTACGGTCATCGGTACAGAGCATGCATTGCGGGCTGTTAAATTCGTTGATCAACGGTGCCAGCGCGTTGAGATTGCGGGCAGCGGACCCTTCGCGGATCATCAACGACATGCCGAGTTGTAATTTCCGGCGTCCTTCTTCCAGCTGATAACTTTCGTGGCAGTTTTCAATACCCGCAGTAATATAGGCGTTAAGTTCTTTACCACCCAAACCCGGGCAGTGACCGTCCAGCGTCAGGTGGCGAAATGCATCCAGTTTATCGAGCAGCGCATTCTGCCCGCTAATTACGCCAGGGTAGTCCATCATTTCTGCAAGGCCGGTAACCTGCGGATGGTCCCGCCAGGCGAGCATCTGTTCAAGGGTAAAACTGGCACCGTTAACATCGCAGCCTTCCAGGGCGGGTACGCAAGAGCTGACCTGTAAGTACTGGTTTTGCCTTGCCTGTTCGGCACAGCGGGCAAACCAGGCGAATCCGGCTTCTCCCATCACGTTGACGATTTCATGAGGGTCGCAAATAACGGTCGTCAGGCCGCGCGGCAGGGTAGCGGTTTCAAAAGTGACCGGCGTCATCATGCTGGATTCAATATGCAGGTGAGCATCAATAAACCCTGGCACCGCCGTTGCGCCGCGAGCATCAATCCGCTGCAAAGCCGGAGCATCAGCGTATTCTGCGCCAACACCGGCAATGTAACGTCCTTTAATCACAATTGGGCCGGAAATTTCTCCGCCATTGATCAGGTCGAGAATAGAGACATTATCAATAATATAATCGGCAACAGCGTCGCCACGGGAAACGGCTAACAATTCCTGGTATTCAGCCCGGCTAATGTGATGAAATTTATGGTTAATAGAATTATTCATATTTTTCTCATTTTGATTTTATCAATTTGATTATTATTTATCATAAAGAAACGTCGCGAGATTATTAAAGAATATCCATTAATGTGCAATTGAAATGTGATAATTATCACTGAACCGTTGTTGTCATTTGTTTTACAAAAGCAAGGGATTAAATCTCCTCCAATGGACAAAAAAATGAATAATGACAATACCGATTACGTGAGTAATGAATCAGGGACGCTTTCGCGATTATTTAAACTACCTCAGCATGGGACCACCGTCCGCACAGAATTGATTGCGGGGATGACCACTTTTTTAACCATGGTGTACATCGTTTTTGTGAACCCGCAAATCCTCGGCGCGGCACAAATGGACCCGAAAGTGGTGTTTGTTACCACCTGTTTGATTGCCGGTATCGGCAGTATTGCGATGGGGATATTTGCTAACTTACCCGTGGCGCTGGCTCCGGCAATGGGGCTGAACGCCTTCTTTGCCTTCGTGGTCGTGGGGGCGATGGGCATCTCCTGGCAGACCGGGATGGGCGCAATATTCTGGGGCGCAGTTGGACTATTTTTGCTCACGCTGTTTCGTATCCGGTACTGGATGATCTCCAACATTCCCTTAAGTTTACGTATTGGTATCACCAGCGGAATTGGATTATTTATCGCCTTAATGGGATTAAAAAATACTGGCGTTATTGTCGCCAATAAAGACACGCTGGTGATGATTGGCGATTTAAGTTCTCACGGCGTGTTGTTAGGTATTTTAGGGTTTTTTATTATAACCGTGTTGTCATCACGTCATTTTCATGCCGCGGTGCTGGTTTCTATTGTGGTGACGTCTTGCTGTGGATTATTTTTCGGTGATGTTCATTTTAGCGGCGTCTATTCCATTCCGCCTGATATTAGCGGCGTCATTGGTGAAGTAGATTTGAGCGGCGCGTTAACACTTGAACTCGCCGGTATCATTTTCTCCTTTATGCTGATCAACCTATTTGATTCATCAGGAACATTAATTGGTGTAACTGATAAAGCGGGCTTAATAGATAGTAACGGTAAATTCCCCAATATGAATAAGGCGCTGTATGTTGATAGCGTCAGTTCGGTGGCGGGGGCGTTTATCGGCACCTCGTCTGTTACTGCCTATATTGAAAGTACTTCTGGTGTGGCAGTCGGTGGTCGCACGGGGCTGACTGCGGTTGTGGTTGGCGTTATGTTCCTGTTAGTTATGTTCTTCTCACCGCTGGTGGCGATGGTTCCTCCTTACGCAACCGCCGGAGCGTTAATCTTTGTTGGCGTGCTGATGACTTCGAGCCTGGCGCGCGTTAACTGGGATGATTTTACCGAATCGGTGCCTGCGTTTATTACCACGGTGATGATGCCCTTTACTTTCTCGATCACCGAAGGGATTGCACTCGGCTTTATGTCGTACTGCATCATGAAAGTATGCACCGGGCGCTGGCGCGATCTGAACCTGTGTGTGGTGGTGGTCGCAGCTCTGTTTGCACTGAAGATTATTCTGGTGGATTAGTAACTGGCGAGGGTTTCCAGATATCATGAGTTCTGATTACGCAGGAGAACTCATGATCTGGATAATGCTCGCCACGCTGGCGGTAGTGTTTGTGGTTGGTTTTCGGGTGCTGACATCCGGGGCCAGAAAAGCGATTCGCCGTCTCAGCGATCGGCTGAACATCGATGTCGTACCCGTGGAGTCGATGGTCGATCAAATGGGAAAGTCAGCTGGTGACGAATTTTTACGTTATTTGCATCGTCCGGATGAGTCGCACCTGCAAAACGCCGCGCAGGTGTTGCTCATCTGGCAAATTGTCATTGTCGATGGTAGCGAACAGAACCTGCTGCAATGGCATCGGATTTTACAAAAAGCTCGCCTCGCCGCGCCGATTACCGACGCTCAGGTCAGGCTGGCGCTAGGTTTTCTGCGCGAAACCGAACCTGAAATGCAGGATATTAATGCTTTTCAGATGCGCTATAACGCGTTCTTTCAGCCTGCCGAGGGCGTTCACTGGTTGCATTGAAACCGTTTCGTCTTATCAGCCTACAGACCGCGCCTGACCTGTCGGGTGGATAAGACGTTCACGCCGCATCCGGTAATCTTTGCCCTGTTCCGTTTCGATCTTAACTCCAGCTCAAGCAACACCGTAAAAGTTGCAAAAACGTTAAATGCGTCACACATTTCAATGTTAAAGTGGTCGGCTTTTCCCCTGAAACATGCCACGGGTAACACCATGAGTGAATTTATTGCCGAAAACCGCGGCGCGGATGCCATCACCCGACCGAACTGGTCAGCCGTTTTCTCGGTGGCGTTTTGTGTCGCCTGTCTGATTATCGTTGAGTTTTTGCCCGTCAGTTTGTTGACGCCAATGGCCCAGGATTTAGGCATTTCGGAAGGGGTTGCCGGGCAATCGGTGACCGTGACCGCCTTTGTGGCAATGTTTGCCAGTTTGTTTATTACCCAGACAATTCAGGCTACTGACCGCCGCTACGTTGTTATTTTGTTTGCCGTTTTGCTGACGCTCTCCTGCTTGCTGGTTTCCTTTGCTAACTCATTCAGTTTGCTTTTAATCGGTCGTGCCTGTCTGGGGCTGGCGCTGGGCGGGTTCTGGGCGATGTCGGCGTCGCTGACCATGCGTCTGGTGCCGCCGCGTACGGTGCCGAAGGCACTGTCGGTGATCTTCGGCGCGGTTTCTATTGCGCTGGTGATTGCCGCGCCGTTGGGCAGTTTTTTAGGCGAGCTTATCGGTTGGCGCAATGTCTTTAATGCGGCGGCGGTGATGGGCGTGCTGTGTATTTTCTGGATTATCAAATCATTGCCTTCACTGCCAGGCGAACCCTCGCATCAGAAACAAAATACTTTCCGCTTATTACAACGTCCGGGTGTGATGGCAGGGATGATCGCCATCTTCATGTCTTTCGCCGGGCAGTTTGCTTTCTTCACGTATATTCGCCCGGTGTATATGAACCTGGCGGGATTCGGCGTGGATGGCTTAACGCTGGTGCTGTTGAGTTTTGGTATCGCCAGCTTTATTGGTACGTCGCTTTCGTCGTTCATTCTTAAACGTTCGGTAAAACTGGCCTTAGCAGGCGCGCCGTTAATACTGGCTGTGAGTGCGTTGGTGCTGACGTTGTGGGGAAGCGATAAAATCGTTGCTACCGGCGTGGCGATTATCTGGGGGCTAACTTTTGCATTGGTTCCCGTCGGCTGGTCAACGTGGATCACCCGCTCGCTGGCCGATCAGGCAGAAAAAGCCGGGTCTATTCAGGTGGCGGTTATTCAGCTTGCTAATACCTGTGGCGCGGCAATCGGCGGTTATGCGCTGGATAATATTGGTCTGACTTCGCCGTTGATGTTGTCCGGCACATTGATGTTGCTGACTGCATTGTTGGTTACTGCAAAGGTGAAAATGAAGAAATCCTGATATCAGGTAAAGAAGCGTTGGTCAGTAGTTGTTGCTGTTCTTACATATCCGGGCATTCTACCTTACCCAACGCTTCCCAATAATTGCTCTGATTATTACGTTCCATCGCCACGATGGCCTCGCGTATATGTTGTTTATTGTTTTCATCTGACAACATTAACTTTTCCCACGCTTCATCTGATAATGACGCCTAGATCG
>ERZ506969.330-NODE-330-length-11935-cov-4.11734_pt1 | contig 11935 bp, 8 predicted proteins | sample MGYA00512891_ERZ506969 | MGnify/ENA metagenome assembly ERZ506969
GATCGCGAAACGGTGCTAACCCGGTGCTGGTCAGCAGCTCATTAATTCGGACTTCCCGCTCCGCTTTATCGTGACCGAACAAGCGAGCGAAAAAATCGACATTTTCATACACCGATAAGGTGTGGTAGAGATTTTTGCCCAGCCCCTGCGGCATCCAGGCGATGCGCGGGCAGACGTCGCGGCGATGCTTCGGGTCGCGCATATCGCCGCCCAGCACCATCACATTGCCCTGTTCAATGACGCGGGCACCGGAAATCAACGACAACAAGCTCGACTTCCCGACGCCGTCCGGGCCAATCAGCCCGACCATGCAACGGGCCGGAATATCGAGTGTGATATTGTTCAGCGCAACGGTTTTTCCATAATGCTGGCTCACGCCCGCCAGTTGCGCGACAGGCGGGACGGGAACCAGTTCCAGATGCGTCATTGCGGCAACCTCACCACGAGGTCGTCAGGCCACGGAAGTTCTTCATTCACCCGCACCCACGCTACGCCCGGTAAACCGGTTTTGACATATTCCAGATGCTGCTGGAGTAATTCCGGTGGGATACGCGCTTTGACGCGGAACATCAGTTTCAGCCGTTCATCGCTGGTTTCGACGGTTTTTGGCGTGAACTGGGCGACACTGGCGACAAAACTGATGGTTGCAGGAATACGCAGATCTGGCGCGGCATCGAGGATCAGCCGGGCTTCACCGCCCAGTTTCAGCGTGCCCGCCTGTTCGGTTGGCAGGAAGAAAGTCATATAGACGTCGCTGAGATCGACCATATTCAGCACCCGACCGCCTGCCGCCAGCACTTCGCCTGGCTCGGCAACCCGATACTGCACGCGTCCGTCACGCGGGGCTTTCAGTTCGCTGTCATCGATATCTGCGGCAATGCGCCGTTCAGTGGCTTGTGCGGCTTCGACGCGAGTTTGCGCCTGAATGATATTGGTGCGTGCCGCTTCTATAGCGGCTTTAGAAGCCGAAACCTGAGCTTTTGCCGATTCCAGCGCAGCTCGGGCGCTCTCAGCGGCGGCGCGGTCGTCATCCAACTGTTGCGCAGAAATAGCCCCACGATGGGCGAGCGAGCGGGAACGGGTATGACGTTTGGCTACGGAGTCCAGTTCAGCTTGCCGTTGATTAACCAGCGACTGAGCGGCGCGAGTTTCACTTTGGCGTTGCTCCAGCAAAGCCTGCGCGGCAGCAACGGCGCTTTGTGCTTCTTTGATTTGCGCGATGGCTTCCAGTCGCTGTTCCTGCAACACGCGAGTATCCATCTTCGCCAGCACTTCACCTTCTCGAACAAACTGGCCTTCTTTCACCAGAATGGTGTCAATACGCCCGGCAATTTTGCTGGCGATATCCACTTCCGTCGCTTCAATGCGCCCATTGCTGACAGCAAAGCCTTCCGGCACACCTGCCGGGCGCAACAGCCACCACGCCACGATAGCCGCCACCGCCAGTAACCCGACAACCCACCACGCCAGATGGCGCTTACTCTTATCCATAATCGACCCGCCATAATCCCTGTAAGCAAACGACGCGTGTTACAACTGCCGCCGAACGACGTTCAGCGGATTCTTCCATCCGGGATAAGAAGGAAACGGCAAATACGACCAGCGCGCAGAGCATTGAGCGCCAACGGGGAAGGCTTAGTGAAAACGGGTAGTAATGTTGTCATCATCAGCATTCCTGGCCGTAAATGAAACACGCATACTCATAAGTGTGATCTATAAAACTGGCTGACAAAACGGTATCCATCCTGTTGGATAGCGTTTCACGCCTGTTCAGTTGCAGGAACAGAGCATTCCTTTTTACGTTTTATCAACAGTCTCAACCAGATAGTAACATTAATATTCATGTTGTCTATGGTTCAGAGCTGTAACATTGTGCGCCTTCTAATCAAAGGCATAAGTCCATTTCTGTTTTTTTCATGCTGGTAAGACTTCCAGGGAGTGGTTATCTCAGGCCCTGCACCAGGGTTAATTTGGCAATTATGCATGCTGAACATTCTTCCAGCATGTTTACTGTCACGGGCGTTAAGACCTAAAACTGTCCCCGTTTCGCCTATGCGTTCTCTTCCACCATTTCCGTTATGTGCAACAACTTGATTTATACCTAACATTTGTGAACATGCTAATAGTGCTTCAAGTTTAGGTCTGTAATCTGTCGAAACAGAAAAATAACGATTAAAGGATCGACAAGAGATAGCCCGGCTAGTTTTAAACTTTTTGCCATTAATTATAGCATGATGCTTTTTATTGATAATTGCCGCTAATTCGACCGGATCGAGAGCATTGGTCATTTCATCAATAGAGACTGTTATCGGTCCTATAATGTAACGTTTTCGCTGCTCATCAAAAGTTATCCCATGATGATTTGCCATTATTTTGTATTTGGGGTCATAGAAACATACAGGATAATCTTTTATCCCAGCGTAGGTATCCTCATCAAGTGGTTTCATACGCGTGAAGTTCTGCATATAGTTACCATTGCAATTCGTTTCATGATTTCCAGCTAATACATGAACATTTTCATTGATACTCATTATGCGTTTTAACAAATCGATGATAAATTGATCGCCACAGATATTACTAAATCGATCGCCGGTTTGGTCGCCAAGAAACGTACATGGCGTCACAGCGTCTTTATTAATAACTAAATAAGGCTGAAGACTTTCTAAAACTATATCTCTTCTGTTCAGAATACTGATTATTGTATTAACATTAGTGTCAAGTTGCTCATTAAAGTTCTCCCTTAGCAATACGTTGAGAACTTCATCTTCTATATTAAGCAACTGGCTAAGGAAATTTTCTCCTTCAGCCATGATTCTCAAATGTCCCGTTGCAAAAAGCGCGTACAAAACTGCACCGACTGAGCCATCGGTATCGCCAAAATAGGTTGGTCTGGTACTTGTGGGATCAACAGGTGAACAATTGGAGAAATAGGTTCTGTCAGCGAACTGGGGGTTTATCATTGTTTCGAATTTAATATCAGATACATTGAATTGCGATATTTTCCAGTCCCAGACGGGTTTGTACGACTCAGTAACTGCAACATCATTAGCATCATCATTTACTGTCATATTATTAAGTAAATAAACAATGCTGCACCAATTAATATCGGTATTATCAAGATAGCAGCCGTAATTTTTACTATTAATTGTCACAATAAACTGATAATTATTATCCCTACGTAGAATATGAGCGCGCATGTCCGATAGCATACTATATTTTTCTGAATGATTCGTTTGTATGGTAAATGATATTTTGTCATCTCGAATAGATTGTTGGAAACGTTCTATTTGCCAATCATCAATTTTTTCCACAACTTCACCGAGCATTGTCCTGGCAATACTTGATATATCATCACCTATACCATTTGCAATATACCCAAACAGTTCTTTAGTGAAGTTAGTAACATGCTCTTGCACCATATCATTTGTTGCGATTGTCGTTGTACTGTCGTTAGTGCCTGCCACAGTTCCAATTTTCATCTTTTACCTCATATAATTCACCGCGAGGAATGCATAGTTAACATTTAATCTTATGACATACACCTCATGTTCGATGGAAAAATAATTATATTTTGCACAAATCATTCAGCCTTAAAGCATAATATGAAATTTCTTATCTCATAGCAGAGAAAGTCCCTAAAGATTGTAGAGGCGTCATCAGAACATGCCTCTACAATCGATTAAGAAAACCTATGAAATACTGGCAGGATTAAAAAGATATACCACAGCACTCATGGAGTTTTAATGTGGTTGAAAACAACTAAGCCCTGGGACACCTTTTTTATCACCACGTTCGTTAGGAGCTATCTTCCAGGAATTTAGCCCCATGGTATAATTATCAATTTTTTGATGCTGATCTACCCCTAATCCATAATGGCCATATTTCTGTTTAGTTTTTTTGAGCGTCTGTCCACATTTGAAGATATCTTCAGGTTTTGGTCTGAAAGCAGTAGTGTTATTAAAATAATTGTCATATACAGGTGTGGATGCTATAGCATTGCTTCTAATTAGATGGATAAAACGATCATCCATGTGTTCTTTATGTTTTTTATTAAAAATATTGGCTAATTCCTCAGGATCAGTAGGATTTTTCATCTGATTAAATGGAACCTGCAAAGCACCGAGACAATAACATTTTTTTTCTTCATCTCTTATTATTCCGTGATGACTGGTTAAAACTTGCCTTTCTGAGTCATAATTACAAACATCGAGCGTTTTAATTAAGTTATACGTATCACCGGCAGAGAGTTTATGATTTGCTAGTCGTGCAGTATAGTTACCATTAAAATTGATTTCATGATTTCCAGCCAGAACGACGACATTTTTATTAATACGGCTATCTTTATTACCCTCCATATTTCGCATAGAATTTAGCAAAGTAAGGATATATTTATCACCAAAAATAGTACTAAATCTATCGCCTGTATGATCCCCAAGGAAGATACAAGGGGTTATCGCATCGTCCTTTAAAAAAACATGTTGATGCAACTCATTCAAGATCATGTCTCTCGTATTTAATAAATCGTAGAGCACTTTATTATTTTTATGTTTGTATGCAGATGAAGCCATCTCTTCGTGTTTTAATAATTCACATAATAAACTCCAACCCTTTTCCCTGATGCCTATATGCCCTGAAACGAGCAATGCATAAAGTACAGCGCCTACTCTTCCATCTGTATCGCCAAAATAAGCCGTGTTGGCATTTTGTGGGTTAATCACACCACACTGTTTATAGAAGTCTATTTTTGAAAACACAGGTTTAACATAGCTATCAAACTTTTCCTTAGTAAACGTCTCTTTAGAGACATCCCAACGCCAGTCAGGTTTGAAATTACCACTAAGAAGAGTAAAGAAATTTCTCGCTATGATAGAAAGCCCATCAACTTTATAAATTATATCTGATTTATCTCCAGAGGAATTAATAAAATAATAACCGCCCTTACACTCAACAGTAACGGTAATGGGAGACGATAATTTTAACACATGGTTATTGTCTGGTATAATTGTAAAGATAAACGTATCAGTAGTATTGTCGGCGAATCTATTATATTCTTGAATATCTATAGAAGGTTCACTATTATAAAACCATACTTTCTCCATCTGGTGACTACGATCATTTACCTTCCAGTGACCATGTTGCAGGAAATAGATGATATGCAGGCCAAAATCGTTATCTATTTGCGAATCATTATCCAGTTTATCAAATTCAACTATCTTTGCACGATGTGTTTTATCAACCTTGCCATGGTGTTGATGACTGTTAACTTTATCTGAATGCTTATCTTGATGGTTTGAAGAGAAGTGCTTAAATATATTGTGAAATACTTTCATAAATAACCTGTAATATTTTTACTTGTTAGTAACAAAATAAACAATACATGTCTGAAAGACATATTTACGATGATACAAAGCAATAATACTTATATGTTCGATGATTTTAAGCACCGAGACTATCCGGTCTTTTACTAAATAATGGAAAACAATCCATCCCTGGAAGATAATTGTAAAAAAAACAACAGAATAAGAATTAATCTTAGGATAAATATTTATTTATCATGGCCTTTTAACCGGTAAAAAATGGCACTCGGCACAGTAAACCCCGCTATAGTTATGCTATGCATTTGTCTTTAATGATATCTCGTCGTTATATTAACAGGCTGAAATTATCATTAATGCACATTTCATTATTAGCAGGGATACCTGAGGAGTTTAAAGTGAACATATATATCGGGTGGCTTTTCAAATTAATCCCTTTGATTATGGGATTAATTTGCATCGCGTTAGGTGGCTTCGTGCTGGAAAGTTCAGGGCAAAGCGAGTATTTCGTCGCGGGTCATGTGCTGATTTCTCTGGCGGCCATATGCCTGGCATTATTCACTACCGCATTTATTATCATTTCGCAGCTCACGCGCGGCGTTAATACGTTTTACAATACATTGTTCCCCATTATTGGCTATGCGGGGTCAATTATCACCATGATATGGGGTTGGGCACTGTTAGCAGGCAATGATGTGATGGCAGACGAGTTTGTCGCCGGCCATGTTATTTTCGGCGTTGGTATGATTGCCGCCTGTGTATCGACGGTGGCAGCGTCATCCGGTCACTTTCTGCTCATTCCCAAAAATGCAGCGGGGAGCAAGAGCGATGGAACGCCGGTACAGGCTTATTCTTCATTAATCGGTAATTGCCTCATTGCCGTTCCCGTTTTACTCACCCTGCTCGGTTTCATTTGGTCTATTACGCTGTTACGTAGTGCTGACATAACTCCGCATTATGTCGCGGGTCACGTATTGCTTGGGTTAACCGCAATCTGTGCCTGTCTAATTGGCCTTGTTGCCACAATTGTCCATCAAACACGTAATACGTTTTCAACTAAAGAACACTGGCTGTGGTGTTATTGGGTTATTTTTCTCGGCTCAATCACGGTACTGCAGGGGATATACGTCTTAGTCAGTTCCGATGCAAGCGCCCGACTGGCTCCCGGCATTATTCTTATTTGCCTCGGAATGATCTGTTACAGCATATTCTCAAAAGTCTGGCTACTGGCACTGGTATGGAGACGTACCTGTTCGTTAGCCAACAGAATACCGATGATTCCCGTCTTCACCTGCCTGTTTTGCCTTTTCCTGGCATCGTTTCTTGCGGAAATGGCGCAGACCGACATGGGATATTTTATTCCTTCGCGGGTTTTGGTCGGTTTAGGAGCGGTATGCTTTACGTTGTTCTCAATCGTTTCAATATTAGAAGCAGGTTCTGCTAAAAAATAATTGCAACGTACCGGATAAAACCAGCGTTGACCATTTGCGTAACGCTGGTTTTTCTTAGGCATCATGAAATAACGCAGCATTAATGCATAGTGGTTAAGGATAAAAAAACAACAAAGTTACTGTTTTTTTCAACCTGTTCATATTTTATAAAGATCTGGCCACTGGGTGAGTTTTCAATCACCTTTCCTTCCACCTTATATTAAGCCTGGAGGGTTTCAGTTCACGGGCTCATTAGAAAATAATCACAAGATAGCCACTATCAAAATTAGCTCATTTTTAATGCGGCTCTAATAATTTTCATCTTTAGGTAACAGGTCAGGACGACTTCGCTGCAATCAAATCCTGCGCACAAGCCCACGCACTCGACCACGCCCACTGGAAGTTATAGCCCCCCAGCCAGCCGGTAACGTCCATCACTTCGCCGATGAAGTACAGCCCAGGCACTTTGCGCGCTTCCATCGTCCGTGAAGAGAGTTCGTTGGTGTCCACGCCGCCGAGCGTCACTTCGGCAGTGCGATAGCCTTCAGTGCCGTTGGGTTGTACGCGCCAGTCGGTCAATGTGCTAATCAGTGCCTGTTGGTCACGCACGTTGAGCTGTTTTAGCGAAACATCCGGGATTTGCCCGAGTTGCTGTAAGCGTTCAACCAACCGCTTCGGTAGATGAACCGCCAGTGTGTTTTTCAGGCTCTGATTCGGATGTGCGTTACGCTGCTCATTCAGGAAGGTTTCGAGATCCACATCCGGTAGCAGATTGATACTGACAAATTCACCCGGTTGCCAGTAGCTGGAAATCTGCAACACCGCCGGTCCAGACAAGCCGCGATGGGTGAAGAGTAAGTTCTCACGGAAAACGATGCCGTTTTCAGCGGTAATCACGGAAGGCCCCGCCACGCCCGCCAGCACCTGTAACTCTTCGAGCAACGGTTTATGCAGAGTGAATGGCACCAGACCCGCGCGGGTCGGCAGCACGTTGAGGCCAAATTGTTCGGCAATCTTATAACCAAACGGCGACGCGCCCAGCCCCGGCATTGACAGCCCACCGGTCGCGATGACCAGCTTTTCGCAACCGACAGTCATGCCGTTCAGTTCAAGCGTGAAGCCTGTTTCATCCTTCGCCACACTCAGCACTTCGCTACGCAATCTGAAGGTTACATTGCCCTTCTCGCACTCATCCACCAGCATGTCGACAATCTGCTGCGCGGAGTCATCGCAGAAGAGTTGTCCTAACGTTTTCTCGTGCCAGGCGATGCCGTGTTTATTGACCAGATCAATGAAATCCCACTGGGTAAAACGCGCGAGTGCAGACTTACAAAAATGCGGATTCTGGCTCAGATAAGCGCCTGGTTCGACATAAAGGTTGGTAAAGTTGCAGCGCCCACCGCCAGACATAAGGATTTTGCGCCCTGGTTTTTTACCATTATCGATCAGCAGAACCCGGCGTCCTGCCTGACCTGCCAGCGCAGAACAGAACATACCCGCCGCACCAGCGCCTATAATAATGGCATCAAACCTTTCCACGTTGCGCTCCTCTTAGAAAAAACGGGCGTGAATTGTAAAGATTCCTCAGTGGTCGCACCAGCATCAATATTACTAAAAGGAAGTATTTGCCTGAATTATATAAGATAATTATTTTTTGAGTGAAATCCATACAGGAGGCAAATCAAAAAAAGTCTATATTTCACTTTGCCCGCGCCGCTAAAGTCACTGATAATGCGCCGCGTTCATGTCCTCAAAATGGCGTAACGTCCTATGCTACATTTGTTTGCTGGCCTGGATTTGCATACCGGGCTGTTATTATTGCTTGCACTGGCTTTTGTGCTGTTCTACGAAGCCATCAATGGTTTCCATGACACAGCCAACGCCGTGGCAACCGTTATCTATACCCGCGCGATGCGTTCTCAGCTCGCCGTGGTTATGGCGGCGGTGTTCAACTTTTTGGGTGTTTTGCTGGGTGGTCTGAGTGTTGCCTATGCCATTGTGCATATGCTGCCGACGGATCTGCTGCTTAATATGGGATCGTCTCATGGCCTTGCCATGGTGTTCTCTATGTTGCTGGCGGCGATTATCTGGAACCTGGGTACCTGGTACTTTGGTTTACCTGCATCCAGCTCTCATACGCTGATTGGCGCGATCATCGGGATTGGTTTAACCAATGCGTTGATGACCGGGACGTCAGTGGTGGATGCACTCAATATCCCGAAAGTATTAAGTATTTTCGGTTCTCTGATCGTTTCCCCTATTGTCGGCCTGGTGTTTGCTGGCGGTCTGATTTTCTTGCTGCGTCGCTACTGGAGCGGCACCAAGAAACGCGCCCGTATCCACCTGACCCCAGCGGAGCGTGAAAAGAAAGACGGCAAGAAAAAGCCGCCGTTCTGGACGCGTATCGCGCTGATCCTTTCCGCTATCGGCGTGGCGTTTTCGCACGGCGCGAACGATGGTCAGAAAGGCATTGGTCTGGTTATGTTGGTATTGATTGGCGTCGCGCCAGCAGGCTTCGTGGTGAACATGAATGCCACTGGCTACGAAATCACCCGTACCCGTGATGCCATCAACAACGTCGAAGCTTACTTTGAGCAGCATCCTGCGCTGCTCAAACAGGCTACCGGTGCTGATCAGTTAGTACCGGCTCCGGAAGCTGGCGCAACGCAACCTGCGGAGTTCCACTGCCATCCGTCGAATACCATTAACGCGCTCAACCGCCTGAAAGGTATGTTGACCACCGATGTGGAAAGCTACGACAAGCTGTCGCTTGATCAACGTAGCCAGATGCGCCGCATTATGCTGTGCGTTTCTGACACTATCGACAAAGTGGTGAAGATGCCTGGCGTGAGTGCTGACGATCAGCGCCTGTTGAAGAAACTGAAGTCTGACATGCTTAGCACCATCGAGTATGCACCGGTGTGGATCATCATGGCGGTCGCGCTGGCGTTAGGTATCGGTACGATGATTGGCTGGCGCCGTGTGGCAACGACTATCGGTGAGAAAATCGGTAAGAAAGGCATGACCTACGCTCAGGGGATGTCTGCCCAGATGACGGCGGCAGTGTCTATCGGCCTGGCGAGTTATACCGGGATGCCGGTTTCCACTACTCACGTACTCTCCTCTTCTGTCGCGGGGACGATGGTGGTAGATGGTGGCGGCTTACAGCGTAAAACCGTGACCAGCATTCTGATGGCCTGGGTGTTTACCCTTCCGGCTGCGGTACTGCTTTCCGGCGGGCTGTACTGGCTCTCCTTGCAGTTCCTGTAATCGTACACACCAAAACGAGCGGGTCAGTTTACTGGCCCGCTTTTTTTATGCGTTATTATTGCTGAAGTGCTTAATGCCAAATCATCAATGCAATCAGGCTGACCACCACCAGACCACACAATGCGCTGGTCAGAATAAACTGCCGACGCACCCGCTCACAGCGGCGAATAAATTCATCATCGTGATGATCGCGATAACGTTGGGCATAGATATACCAAACGAGACGCACCTGTTTGTTGGGTTGGCCATGTGAGGTAAAAAAGCCCCCTCCATCAACATATTGATAGAGCAATGGATCGCAGTTACGCAGTACCACTAACAACGCGCGTAGTGATGAGAAATAGCGCGCCATGTTAACAATGCAAACGACACATAAAGCCCAAAATAATGCGACGGTGCTTATCATACCTCCTCCCCGGCGACCTGCCCGCGGAGTTCCACCCCGGGGCTACCGCTCCCGATACGCTGCCAATCAGTTAACACCAGGTCCTGGAGAAACCGCTTTTGTGGTGACCAACATCCGAGCGGCTCTATAGATAGTGTAGGAGATCAGGTTGTTTTTTTTCCAGAAGGTTAACCACTATCAATATATTCATGTCGAAAATTTGTTTATCTAACGGGTAAGCAAGGCGGATTGACGGATCATCCGGGTCGCTATAAGGTAAGGATGGTCTTAACACTGAATCTTTACGGCTGGGTTAGCCCCGCGCACGTAGTTCGCAGGACGCGGGTGACGTAACGGCACAAGAAACGCTAGCTGGCCAGTCATCGACAACTTTATGGAAGGAGTAACACTATGGCTTATAAACACATTCTCATCGCAGTCGATCTCTCCCCGGAAAGCAAAGTTCTGGTAGAGAAAGCAGTCTCTATGGCTCGCCCCTACAATGCGAAAGTTTCTCTGATCCACGTAGATGTAAACTACTCTGACCTATACACCGGGCTTATTGATGTGAATCTGGGTGATATGCAGAAACGCATCTCTGAAGAGACACATCATGCGCTGACCGAGCTTTCCACTAATGCAGGCTACCCAATCACTGAAACCCTGAGCGGCAGCGGCGACCTGGGCCAGGTTCTGGTCGATGCAATCAAGAAATACGATATGGATCTGGTGGTTTGTGGTCACCACCAGGACTTCTGGAGCAAACTGATGTCTTCCGCACGTCAGCTGATCAACACCGTTCACGTTGATATGCTGATTGTTCCGCTGCGCGACGAAGAAGAATAATCATCCCCCCACGACGTGTTCCTGAACGCCCGCATATGCGGGCGTTTTGCTTTTTGGCGCGCCTTGTTACCTGATGCAGCGTAAACCCCTTATCTGGCCTACGGTCTGCGTTCGCAATCAAAATCCCCAGCCAATACAATATTTAACACCATCATATTTTCCATCATTAGTGTGATCAGCTGGTTATTTTCTGTTGTAATAGTGTATTAATCTATTCACCGCATCAATATTAAGAATCTCTGACAGATGTAAACTTTTTCGCGCGTTATCCCTTACGCGTTCATACTTTTCAGGATGGTATTGGAAGGTTAATAAATATGAATACAACAACACCCATGGGGATGCTGCAGCAACCTCGCCCATTTTTCATGATCTTTTTTGTCGAGTTATGGGAGCGATTCGGCTACTACGGCGTGCAGGGCGTACTGGCGGTTTTCTTCGTTAAACAGCTTGGATTCTCGCAAGAGCAGGCTTTTGTCACTTTTGGTGCTTTTGCTGCGCTGGTCTATGGCCTCATTTCCATTGGCGGCTATGTCGGCGACCACCTGCTGGGGACCAAACGCACCATTGTTCTCGGAGCACTTGTGCTGGCGATTGGCTACTTCATGACCGGCATGTCGCTACTTAAGCCTGACCTGATTTTCATCGCCCTGGGGACTATCGCTGTCGGTAACGGCCTGTTTATAGCT
>ERZ506969.353-NODE-353-length-11243-cov-45.045_pt1 | contig 11243 bp, 8 predicted proteins | sample MGYA00512891_ERZ506969 | MGnify/ENA metagenome assembly ERZ506969
GCGCCGCCGGGCAAGATATCAGGCACGGTACCTGTAATTTCGCCGGGTGGCGGCTACGCCTTGCCCGGCCTACAGGGTCCTCTTACAGGCTCATACCTCGTAGGCCCGCGCAAGCGCAGCGCCGCCGGGCATGGGGAGATTTACTTCCCGGCTTCCGGATGGGTATCGAACGCCGCCATCACCGCCGCCAGCGCCGCTTCGCTGAAGCCATGTTTAGGATCGTCCACACCCAGGCCGAAACGGGTCTGCAGCGCTTCATACAGCGCGGAGACATCGGCAAAATCGATCTTCTCCACCACATGGTTATTCTCCCAGTGGGTAAAGTGGAAGTTGGTGAGGGTCATTTTGCCGCCGTCCGGCAGATGACGACACATCAGCAGATGGTGACGGAAGTGGGACTGCGGCCAGTGCGCCGACCAGAAGTTGCCCATCACATAATCAGACGCATACTGGCGGCCTAAATCGAAATGGTACATCGACTGCCAGTGTTCGTGATGGTTGAACTGCAGCGTCCACTCATCCCCTTCATGCACCAGACGATAGCTGCCGTGCGGCGTTTGCTGTGGGATATCGGCCAGCAGTTTGATCGGCGCGGTCAGCGTCTGGCCGCCGAAGCCGACGTCGGCGATCCAGCGCTCCCCCGCCACCTCCACCAGCAACAGACGGTGAGTACGCGGCGGCATCTGCGGCGGGTTGGCCAGCACCACGCGGCCCAGCAGGCTGCGGACGTTAAAGCCTATCTCGCGCAGCGCGCGCTCCAGCAGGCCATTCTGTTCAAAACAATACCCCCCGCGGCGGGCGGCGATCAGCTTCTCTTCCAGCGCCCCATCGTCAAGGTGGATTTCACGCGGCAGCAGGACATCGAGGTTTTCAAAGGGGATGGCGCTGTTATGCTGCAGATGCAGTTCCCGCAGGGTATCGATGGAAACATCAGGCTCACCCGTCCAGCTCAGACGGGAAAAATAGGCGCGTAAAAAGGGACTCATCAGGGCCTCCAGCTGTAGGTGTCCGACATTTATAGCCTATTTTTCCGCGCCGACCGTCTTTTTTGTGCGCTTAGCGTTAACCGCACGTGCGGCGCTGCATCAGCGCCAGCGCCGTCAGCATCAGGACCAGACCGGTCAACAACGTCAGGCTGGCCATCGCCATGCCCTGACCGACGGAACCCTGTTCGAACTGGCGCCAGATAAACACCGCCACGGTTTGCGTACCGGCCGGAGAGAGCAGCAGCGAGGTCACCAGCTCCCGGGAGGCCACCGCGAACACCATCAGCATCGCCGCCAGCAGCGCCGGAAAGACCAGCGGCAGGACAATCAACCGCAGCGCCTGCAGTGGCGACGCCCCGTGCACCCTGGCGGCGGGCTCAAGGTTCGGGCCCAGCTGGCGCAGCGCGCTGCCGACATAGCGCACCGGCCAGGGCAACAGCAGGCAGCAATAGGAGAGCAGCAGCATCCACAGCGTGTTATAGGGCGAGCGCGGCCAGAAAGGCTGATTCCACAGCAGAATCAAACCGACCCCCACCACCACGCCCGGCAGCGCCGCCGGCATCAGCGACAGCGCGTCCACCATCCCGCGCCCTTTAATCTTCTGCACCATCACCAGCCAGGCGGCCAGCAGGCCCAGCGCGCCGACGATTAGCGCCGAACCCATGGCCAGCGACAGGCTGGTGCCGAGGGCCGACAGGGCGTCTCCCTGCTGGTCAAACAGCGCCGCGAAATGACGCAGTGTGACATTCTCAACACTCACGCCACCGGAGAGCGTGCCCATCACGCTGGTGAGCATCATCGAGACGGCGGGGACGCCGACCGCCAGGCCGCCGACGGCCGCCATCGCCAGCACGGCGGGCAGCATCATCCAGCCCAGCGATGCCCCGTGGTTCTCCCCCGGCTTACCGGTGACGCTGGTGACCTCTTTCTCCCCCACCAGCCGCCTTTGCAGCCACCAGGCGAACAACGCCACCGCCATCAGCAGCAGCGACAATAGCGCGGCGCCAGGGAGATCCACCGGCCAGTCGGCAAGCTTTTTCTCAATACCGACCGTCAGCATCACCACTCCCGCCCGGCTGCCCAGCGCCGCCGGTACGCCGAACTCCTCGATGGCGAGGGTAAACGCCAGCAGCATCCCCGCCGCCAGCGCCGGAGAGAGCATCGGTAGCGTCACGTGCCAGAAGGCGCGCCAGGCGCTGGCGCCATGGACGCGGGCGACCACCGCCAGCCGGGTCCCGCTCGCCAGCAGGCTGCGGGAGACGGCAAAGTAGACCACCGGAAATATGTTAAAGGTCATCACCAGCACGATCCCGCTGCGGCTGAACAGCAGATCGTTCAGCTGCCAGCCGGTCAGCTGCTGCAGATAGCCCTGGCTTTGCAGGGCCAGCATCCAGGAGAGCGCCGAGATATAGGGCGGCGTCAGAAAGGGGATCAAAAACAGGAGATCCCACAGCCGGGGCAGCGGCAGCGAAAACATACCGCGCAGGATGCCGAGCGGCAGGCCAATCATTACGCTGACCAACGCCACGCCGGCGGCGATCCACAGCGTACCGCCGAGCATCGCCGGCAGCTGAGGATCGGCCAGCAGCGCCGGGATACCGCCAAAGGCGTCCCCGAGCGAACCGGCGCTAAAATGGGGAAAAATCGCCTGCAGCAGAATAAACACTAACGGTAACGCGACCAGCATCACCAGGGCGGCAAGGGTCGCGCCGGAAAGGAATGTTTGTTTCACAACCGGTTCCTGAAGCTGAGGGTCCTCCGGCGGCCAGCGCCGGAGAAACGGGATCAATTACTGCGCGTACAGCTGACTGAAGCGGGCGAGCACGGCACCCCGCTCGCTGCTGCCCTCGCTGGTGGTGGGCAGCACCTTCAGCGCGTCCAGTAGCGGACGTTTAGCCGCCACGTCGCGGCGGGCGGGCATCAGCCAGGCGTCGGCGACCTTCGCCTGACCTTCCGGCGACAGCACGTAATCGATAAAGGCTTTGGCCTCGCCGGGATGCTGGCTGGTTTTGAGGATCATCATCGGGCGCGGGGCAATCACCGTCCCGCTGGCCGGGAAGATCACCTTCAGCGACTCGCCCTGCTGAATATTGCCGTAGGAGACATAATCCACCGCGCCAAACACCGCCGCTTTCGCCCCCTGCATCACCGGCGTCACCGCCTGGGCATTGGGTCCGCTGACTACCATGCCGTTCTTTTTCAGATCGTCAAACAGTTGCCAGGCCTGGTCGCCCATGCTGTTTTGCAGCCCGATCAGCAAATCCAGCGACGCGCCGGAGAGCGCCGGGTCGGGGGTTGTCACCTTGTCTTTAAACGCCGGCTGGGTGAGATCCCGCCACTCTTTCGGTTCCGGGGTGCCGCTTTTACTGTTCCAGACAATACCCAGGGCGGAGACGCCCTGGGCGATATAGTCCGCCGATTTCAGGTTCGCCGGTACCTGGTCGGCGTTGGCGCTCGCAAAAGGCAACAACCAGCCCCGCTGGTGCAGATCTTCGGCGGTATCCCACGAGGCGGAGATCAGCACATCCGCCTGCGGGTTGGCCTGCTCGGCCTCCAGTCGGGCCATCACTTTGCCGGTGGTGGCCTGAAAAACGGTCACCTTCACCCCGGTCTGTTGTTCAAAACCGCTGGCCAGGCTTTTCGCCAGCGAGCCGGGTCCGGCGGTGTAAACGGTCAGCGCATGGGCGCTGGAGAGCATCATGGCGGAGAGAGCCATCGCGAGTACCACTCCTTTCTTAACGGTCATAACGGTGTTCATGCAACTTCCCCTGAGGTTGGCGTAACGGCGCGGACAGCGGCCACGCGGCCCGCGGATAAATAGACAATCTGGTCGGCTAACAGCTCGGCTTCACGTCGGTCATGGGTGACATACAGGGCGGTGATGCCGAGCTGTCGCAGCAGGCGGCTCATTTCGCCACACAGCGATTCGCGTAGTTCGCTGTCCAGGTTGGAGAGCGGTTCATCAAACAGCAGCACCCGCGGCGCGGCGACGATCGCCCGCGCCAGCGCCACCCGCTGCTGCTGACCGCCGGAGAGGCCTGAAGGCTTACGTTCGGCAAAGCCGTTGAGGCCTACCCGCGCCAGCGCCTCGCTGACCCGGCGCTCGCGTTCGCTGCGGGAGACGCCGCGCATGCGCAGCGGAAAGGCGACGTTCTGCGCCACGCTCATATGCGGCCAGAGGGCATAATCCTGAAAAACCATGCCGATATCGCGCTGCTCCGGGGGCAATCCCCATCCTGCGCGGGCGACCAGCCTGTCGCCAAAGCGGATTTCGCCGCTGGCCGGCACGCTCAGCCCGGCCAGCAGACGCAGCAACGTGCTTTTGCCGCAGCCGGAAGGGCCCAGTAGCGCCACGATGCGGCCGGGTTCGATATGCAACGTGAAGCGGTCAAGAATAGGGGTCTCTGCGAAGGCGAAAGAGACCTCCTGCAGGGTGATAGGGGTCAGCGTGCGCATCATCGCCCTCCCTTTCGGGACAGCGAGACCAGCCCGGCGGTCGACATCCGACGGGGCACGCTCACCTGGGATAGCATCAGGGGAGCCAACATATTGTGATCCTCTTTGGGACTTAGTGCTGGCGACTATAGTCAGACGAGATGACGTATTGATTACATTTTCATTGCGGCTTAACGTGTTACCTGCCAACCGACCCATTATTCAAGGAACGCCTATGAGCCGCTTTCGCCACGTTGAACTGCAGTACGCCAGCCGCCTGCTCAACCACGGCCCAACCATTTTGATCACCAGCTACGATGCCCCGTCCGACCGGCGCAACGTTATGGCCGCCGCCTGGTCAATGCCGGTGGAATTCGCCCCGCCGCGGGTGGCTATCGTGGTGGATAAAAGCACCTGGACGCGGGAGATCATCGAGCGCAATGGCACCTTCGGCATTGTGGTTCCCGGCGTCGCAGCCGCCAGCTGGACCTACGCCGTCGGCAGCGTCAGCGGCCGCGATGAGGACAAATTCAATGCCTGGGGGATCCCGGTAGTAACCGGTCCGGAGCTGGGGCTGCCGCTGATCGAGGAGAAATGTCTGGCATGGATGGAGTGCCGGTTGCTGCCGGCGACGGCGGCCCAGACCCAGTACGACACCCTGTTCGGGGAGGTGGTCTCTGCCGCCGCCGATGAGCGCGCGTTCGTCACCGGACGCTGGCAATTCGACGACGATAAGCTCAATACCCTGCATCATCTTGGCACCGGCAATTTTGTCGCCAGCGGCCGTCATGTGCGGGCAAACTCCCTCGACGAATAAGCATGACTTGCCGCGGGCGGCCGGTTTTTCCCCTGCCCGGCCTGCGGCCCCCTTTTAACCCGGTGGGCGGCGGCGATCGGCGCTGGGGGTCAGGCCAAACACTTTTTTATACAGGGTGGTAAAGTGGTTGCTGTTGGCAAAGCCGCACAGATAAGCCACTTCGGTAATGGTCATCTCCGTTTCACGTAATTTGACCCGCGCGGAGACCAGCCGCAGACGTTTCAGATAATTATCCGGGGTTAATCCGGTGGCCTCTTTAATATGGCGAAACGCGGTGCGGGTGGTGAGATGAAATTGCTCCGCCAGCTGCTGCCAGTTATGTTCTTCGAAACAGTGCTCCTGAAGCCAGGTGAGTAATTTATGCAGTTTATAGCGAGTGCTGCTATATTCGGCTTCCGACTCGGCTGTGAGAATGGTGGTCACCAGCTGGAAAAAGAGAGACTCCCGTAGCGGGGTATTATCCGCCGCCCTCAGCGCCGGGGAAAATATCTTTTCCACCAGTTCCCGGCAATAGCTGCGAGTCTCCGGCGCCAGCCAGCCATAGCAGGCGGCGCGCTGCGCGGATAATTGCTGCAGCAATCCCTCCATCTGCTGTAAATAGCCAAAGGCCACCGCCGGATTAATTAAGACATTAATCAGCTTCAGCGTCCCCAGCTCATCATAATAATGCACATCGCCAGGCTGGACGTAAAATACGTCTCCCTGTTGGATATACAGCGGGCGACCATTAATAACGTGTAACCCATGCCCCTCCTCGACGATCACCAGTTCGGCAAATTCATGGCCATGCTCCTGGCTATTATCCTCCGGGTCACTGGCGTACATGCCGAGCTTATCCTGGGGATGGGTGAAATAATACTCAACGGTCAGTGTCATCATTACAGCAAATCCTGAACAACCTATGGCGCAGGGGCACGATAATCTATTCCGGCCCTCGGCACGCGCCCGATGTGCGGATTTGTGATCGCCAGCGCCCCCACCTCATTATTCCTGCCATTTTCACTGACGGTTTGGCATTGCCAGAGTGGTAGCCGCGCCGGACGACGGCCTATGCTGCGCCTAACCTAACGGAGAGGACGCAGTATGTCACAAGCAATTCAATACAATTCCAGCGTGGCGATGATCCGTCATCCGCGCTTTTTACAGCGTGCGGCCGACCTGACGCCCGCGCTGCAACGCCTGCGCCAGACGCCGCAGGCCATCGTCGAGGCCGTCGCTGAACCAGGAGCGCTGAACGGCTGGCGGGGGAATACCGTCTGCACGCCGGAACAGTTTTATCAGCAACCGCTCAACGTCGGCGACAGCATCATTATTGATTTTGGCAGCCATTTTGTTGGCTACCTGCAGTTCAGCTGCCGCAGCGTCGGCAGCCCGCCCGATGCCCCGGCCCATCTGCACTTCACCTTCGGCGAGACGCTGAGCGAAGTCTGTGAGCCGTTCAGCGAATACCAGGGATGGCTGAGCAGCAGCTGGTTGCAGCAGCAGGATCTGTGGCTTGACGTCCTGCCCGCCCGGGTCGCTCTGCCACGTCGCTATTGCCTGCGCTACCTGAAGGTGGAGGTCAAAGCGCTGTCGCGCAAGTTTCGTCTGCAGTTCGATGAGATCGCTCTGGAAACCGTCACCTCTGCCGGCAGCCCGCACCCGGCGGTCATCGCCGATCCGCAGTTGAAAGCCATTGATGACGTTGCCGTTCGTACCCTGAAAAACTGCATGCAGGAGGTGTTTGAAGATGGGCCGAAACGCGACCGTCGGCTGTGGCTGGGCGACCTGCGCCTGCAGGCGCAGGTGAATGACGTGACCTTCGGCCACCACGATCTGGTCCGCCGCTGCCTGTATCTCTTTGCCGGCCATACCCGGGAAGATGGCATGGTTTCCGCCAATGTCTTTGTTCAGCCAGAGGTACGCGCCGATGACACCTTTCTGTTTGATTACTCATTGTTTTTTGTCGACGTGCTTTATAACTACCTGCAAAGCACCGGCGACACGGAAACCGTCGGTGAGCTGTGGCCCACGGCGCGGCGGCAAATCGAGCTGGCGCTGACCCGCTGCGATTCTCAGGGGCTGGTGCGCGACAGCGATGACTGGTGGGTATTTATCGACTGGCAGGCGGAGCTGAATAAACAGGCCTCGGCGCAGGGGGTGCTCATCTACTGTCTGCAGCGCGCCCTCTGGCTGGCGCAGCGTTTTGAACCGCAGCGGGTACCTGACTACACTGCCACGCTCTGGCAGCTGAAGGAGGCCGCCCTCCACCACCTGTGGGACAACGAGCGGCAGGTGTTTATCAGCGGCGCCGTGCGTCAGGTCTCATGGGCGTCGCAGATCTGGCTGGTGCTGGCGGAAGTTGGCACCGCCGGGCAGCGTCAGGGGCTGATGCGCCGCCTGCAGCAGCAGCCGCCCGCCATTGCCATGAACACCCCGTACCTGCGTCATCATCACATTGTTGCCCTGCTACAGTCCGGCCTGCGCGAGGAGGCGGTGGCGGAGATCAAAGCCTACTGGGGGGCGATGGTCGCCTACGGCGCCGACACCTTCTGGGAAATTTTCGACCCCCAACATCCTGACTTTTCCCCGTATGGCAGTAAGCTTATCAACAGTTACTGCCATGCGTGGAGCTGTACCCCGGCCTGGTTTATTCGCCAGTACGGACTTTAACAACAACGATAAGCGAGTGATTTATGGCAGAAACAACGTTTACCCTGTGGCGGCAGCGCCTTGGCTATGGCATTGCCGATCTCTCCTGCAACCTTGTGTGGCAGATGATCTCTCTGTATCTGATGTTCTTTTACACCGACGTCATGGGTCTCCCGGCCTATTATGTCGGCCTGATGTTCCTGGTCACCCGGCTGGTAGACGGCGTGGCCGACGTGCTGATGGGGCTGGTGATCGACAATACCACCACCCGCTGGGGGCGCTGCCGCCCCTGGCTGCTGATCGGCGCCCTGCCTTTTGGCCTGCTGTGTATTCTGGCCTTTTATGTGCCGGATTTCGACACCACCGGCAAACTGCTGTACGCCTTTGTCACCTATCTGTGTCTGTCGTTCCTCTACACCCTGGTGAATATTCCGTTCTGCGCCATGCTGCCGTTTTTAACCAGTGATTCCGCAGAACGCACCACGCTGTCGGCGGTGCGCATTTTGCTGGGCTCCCTTGGCGCCACCATCGTCGCCGTGGCTACTCTGCCGCTGGTCGGCATGCTAGGCAAAGGCAACCAGCAGCAGGGATTCCTCTATACCGCGGTGATTTTTGGCGTACTGGCGGCCTTTTTCCTGCTGGTGAGCTTTCGCAACGTCGAAGAAAAGATCACCCTTACCGGGGAGCGCATGACCCTGAAACGCGCCTGGATTAGTCTGCGCGCCAATCGTCCGTGGTGGGTCTTCGCCAGCAATATCTTTCTGATGTGGGGTGCCTTTTTCTTTCAGACCGGGGCCCTGGTGTACTTCTTCCATTATTACGTCGGGAATACCGAGCTGACGGCGGTTATCGCCGGGATCTCCACCTTCGTTCCCCTGCTCGGCACCCTCACCGTCCCGCTGCTGGCCCGACGCATGAAAAAACGTCATGTCTATCTGGTGGCCAGCGCGGTCAATCTGCTCGGGATGGGGATTATGATGGTGTCTGGCGCCCACGTTCTGGGACTGATCGTCGGGGCCGTGATCCTCTCCCTCGGCGCCGGCCAACGCACGGCTATCTATTTCTCGATGCAGGCCGACCCGGTGGATTACGGCGTGTGGAAAACCGGGATTAATACCGCAGGGATCCTGACCTCGATAAACGGTTTTCTCGGCAAGGTGGCGATGGCTGGTGCCGGGGCTATCACCGGCGTGCTGCTCTCCTCCAGCGGCTATATCGCCAACCACACGCAGAGCGACAGCGCCCTGTTGGCCATCAAGGCCTGCTATCTATACATTCCGGCGCTATTGATCCTCGCCTCGATGCTGTGGATGGGCCGCTTCTACCGCCTCGACGATCAGTATGAGCAGATTCGTGCCGACCTTGATGCCGGACGCGGCGCCTCGCCAGCCCCGGCCCCGACCGCCGGAGAATCCCCCGCCATGTAAGGCGCCCCCGCTGATTTAACCTCTGGATAAATTAAGGATTTTTATGCGTATCTCTGTGATTAGCGCAGCGGTTTGCTGCGCCCTTTTTCCGCTCATCAGCGTCAGCGCCGCCGGCTTGAGCGTGGAGCAACGGCTGGCGCAGCTGGAAGCGCGCCTCAATCTCGCTGAACAGCAGGCCAGCGAGGCCAGCCGCCGCGCGCAGCGGGCAGAACAGCAAACTGCCGCCGCCGAGCAGCGCGCCGCGGCGGCGGAGCAGCAGGTGCAGGCGCTCAGCCAGCAGACCACGGCTCGCGAACAAAAACAGCAGGCCACTAATCAGCAACTGAGCGAGCAGCTGGCGAAGCGCGCCCCGGACGATGGGTTTACCTTTAACGCCTACGCCCGTTCCGGGATGTTAGTCAACAGCCATGGTAAAGGCGCCCGCGGTGGGCCGGGCGTCTCCCCGGCCAGTTCGCTCAACGGCGATGCCCATGTCGGTCGTCTCGGTAACGAAAAAGATAATTACGCTGAGCTGAGCTTTGGCAAAAAGCTCACCTTCAACGATGGCTCATGGGCGCGCTTCAAGACCATGCTCGCCGACGGGGCCACCAACCCGGATCCGTGGGTTCAGGATAACGACAGCCACCATCTGAACATTCGTCAGCTGTACGTCGAGATGGGTAACTTTGCCGAATTCACCGGTCCGTTAAAACGCGCCTCAATTTGGGCCGGCAAGCGCTTCGATCGGGATAACTTCGATATCCACTTTACCGATAGCGACATCATGTTCCTCGGCGGTACCGGCGGCGGGATCAATGATGTCGACTGGGGAAGCGGCCTGCGCGGCGACTATTCGGTGTATGCACGTAACTTCGGCGACCTTGGCAGCGATAATTACGCGGATAATGACATCCAGAATCTGCTGTTCACCGCCAACCATTTTTACGGCAACTGGCAACTGATGACCACGGTGATGACCGCCCAGGGCAACGATGACCTGAAAGATAATACCTCGACCACCGGGAGCTATGCCCTGCGCAGCGATAACACCGCCAAAAACGGCTACTACGCGATGCTGGCCCTGCACGACAAGCAGCAGTTCTATGGCCTGGCGCCAGGGGTGTCTGAAAGCGCCCTGCAGTACGGCGTCGGGCTGGGCGCCGAAGCGCGTCAGCCGGGGAGCGATGGCGATCTGACCGAGAACGCGGCCTCCCTGCGCTTTGCGTCGTATGGCATCCTGCCGTTGGGGAAAAACTGGCAGCTGGCGCCGTCGGTGATAGCCCAGCACAGCGAAGACCGCTATCGCGACGGCGACCGCTACGACTGGGCGACGTTTAACCTGCGGGTATCACAGGGGATCTCCGCTCACTTCGCCCTGCTGTATGAGGCCTCGTGGCAGTATATGGATCTCAATCCGAACGGGCGCAGCTATCGCTATAATGACAACGTTTATCAGTATCAGGCGGTGCGCGGTGATTTCTACAAGCTGACCTTCGCCCCCACCTTTAAAGTGGGCGATGTGCTGGATATCAAGGCGCGGCCGGAAATCCGCTTCTTTGCCACCTGGATGAACTGGGATAAAGCGCTGGATCGCTACGCGATAAATGACGATTTCGGCAGCAAAGGCTTTACCGCCGGTGGGACATGGAACTTCGGCGTGCAGACGGAGATTTGGTTTTAATCAAACGGCCCGTCCGGCTCAAATGCCAGGACGGGTTGATTTAAATACACGCTGTTACTTTGTCACTATGCCAGTGCTGTATGAAGTAATATAAACTCATAAAATAAAAACCATAACAGGCTAAAAAGATAAAGGTTGTTTTTATAATTCCAACAAGTGATTTTCGTTTTTTCTCAACGATGAGAAGATCGTGAAACCTTTCTTGCTGTTGCTCTGGTGTTAAATTATCAACTATTTTATTTTTTATATCATCGTGAATCTTTTTAAACGTTCGCTTTTCACCTGGA
>ERZ506969.373-NODE-373-length-10808-cov-4.59286_pt1 | contig 10808 bp, 11 predicted proteins | sample MGYA00512891_ERZ506969 | MGnify/ENA metagenome assembly ERZ506969
GATATTCCTTTATATATTATTGTTCTTTCTTCAGCTGTTGTAGGGGCTTTATTAAACCGCTGGAAAGGAGCTGAAACTAAATGATTTTATTACAATTGTTTTTTGAATTCTTCAAGGTAGGACTTTTTTCCATTGGTGGAGGATTGGCCACTTTACCATTTCTATATGATATCTCCAATACGCTTGGCTGGTTTACACATGGTGATATTGCCAATATGATTGCTATTGCAGAATCAACACCAGGGGCTATTGGTATTAATATGTCTACTTATGCAGGCTATCAAGTTGATGGTATACTTGGTGGGATAGTCGCCACAATTGGTTTGATTACACCATCTGTTATTATTATTTTGATTATTGCACGATTATTAAAAAAGTTTAAAGAAAATAAACTTGTTCAAGATGTTTTCTTTGGTTTAAGGCCAGCTTCTGTTGCTATGATAGCGTCAGCAGGAATAGGAGTTGTTAAGATTGCCTTAGTAAATATTCCATTGTTTGAGTCAACAGGTCATCTCTTAGATTTATTTGTTATTCCTGGAATTATTCTGTGTACTATTCTCTACATACTATCTAAGAAAACAACTTGGTCACCAATTATTCTCATTGCAATAAGTGCGGTTGTAGGAATTGTTTTCCATTTAGGTGGTGCATAAATATAAAAATTCAGTATGACTAAACATCGTACTGAATTTGATAACTGTGAATTCTTGTATTGTATCTTGCATATGAGACTTCAACAACTTTTTGATTGATATCATATGATATTCTTTTTCTTCCAAGTACAGGACCTTTTTCTAGATTGAGACCTTCTAATATACGCACTGGAGGAAACTCAACAAGAAAATCATCATGAAAATTAGCAATGAAATAGTGATGCTTATAAAGGAACATATACAGTGAAAAATCATTATGATTCTTGATAACAGGGATTTCAATATCACCTGGTAAATAATGTGTTAGATGGATATAAGGTTGACCATCTAAATAGTAAAAGCGAGTAATTTCTAGACTTTTCCTCCCAAAATAAGGAAATAACTCATGTTGAGGCTCTAATGAAATATATTCAAATTGTGTATTTTCCTTTGTCACTTGATATCCTTGCTGTTTTAAAAGATTGGCAAAAGAATAACCATTTGATAATTTATTGAAAATGCTATTGCTTATAACGGTTGTGCCTTTACCACTTTGTTTCGAAACATAACCGTCTTTTTCTAGAAGGTCAATAGCTTTTCTTATTGTAATTTTACTAACATTAAATATTGTTTCGAATTCTGTTTCAGTAGGTAATAAACTATTTATTGGATAAACACCATTAATGATTGAATCTTTAATGGTTTCCATAATAGAGTAATATAAAGGTGTTTTTTTATTCATATATAAGATTCCTTTCAGTCATTATTTTAAGGTCTATTGATACAGACAAACGACTCATTTTATTGTATTTATCATAACATAATCACGTTAAAAAATCAAAGTTTATAATGAATAGGATTTAATGATATAATGTTTATAAATCAATAAGTATAAAAATCTAAATTTTCATGAATAAACATTTTTTTGTATAACTTTGATTTGATTGAAGTGTATTCATCAAAGTGTTAAAATTTTTTTAAGAAAGAAGGTTGAGCATGAATAAATTTATGATTGAAAATGCAAGACTTGTAGATGGCACAATTGTGAGTATTCTTGTTCAGAATGGTGTTATCCAACAAGTTGCTTCTTCTATAAAGGTAGATGATGAGACTCAAGTTATTCATTTGGATAATGAGAGTTATGTAAGTGCAGGCTGGATAGATACTCATACACATTGTTTTAATAAGTTTGAACTCTATGCAGATGATTGTGAAAGTATTGGTTATAAAAAAGGTGTAACGACAGTGATAGATGCGGGGACATCTGGAGCGGATAATGTTGATGAATTTTATGAAAGTGTAAAAAATTGTAAAACACATGTTTATTCATTATTGAATATTTCTAAAACAGGGCTATATGCTCAAAATGAATTAGCAGATATGCGACATGTTGATATAGATGCTTTTATGCAAGCGTACCAAAAGTACCCACATTTTATTATTGGTGTTAAGGCGAGAATGAGTAAGAGTGTTGTTGAAGAAAGTGGTGACTTACCTTTATTTGAAGCGTTAAAAATTGCTGAACAAACAAAGCTGCCATTGATGGTGCATATTGGAACTGCGCCTTCAAAACTGGCGACAGTTTTAGAGAATGTGAGAAGTGGTGATATTGTCACACATATTTTCAATCCAAAAGTTAATGGTATTCTTGAAGATGGTAATATAAAAAGATGTGTGTTTGATGCTTATCAAAGAGGTGTATTCTTTGATTTGGGTCATGGTACAGATAGTTTCTCATTTGATGTATTGGATAAGGCGAATCAAAATAATATTAAAGTTCACAGTATTAGCAGTGATATTTATTATCGAAATCGTCAAAATGGACCAGTTTATGATCTTGCGACAACAATGTCAAAACTTTATAAAAGAGGATATAATCTAGCAGATGTTATAGCTTGTGTAACAAGCCACCCTGCAAAAATGTTAAATCTATCCCATCTTGGTCAGATTGAAAAAGGATATTGTGGAGAGTTTACAATATTTAAGATTGTCCATGAAACTAAAGAATTGGTTGATTCAACTGGAAAGAGAGTCATTGTATCAGAATATATTAGACCAGTTGCAGTAATCATACGAAATGAATATATTCAACTTAAGGAGGATTGTTAATGGAAGAGGTATATGAAAAATATCAAGTTAAACAAATTATTAATGCTTCTGGGAAAATGACAATTTTAGGTGGTTCGCGAGTCAGTGAAGATATTTGTCAGCGGATGAATATTGGAGCATCACATTTCTTTGAAGTCAAAGATTTGTTGGATAAAACAGGAGATTATTTAGCTAAGCTTATTGGGGTAGAATCAGCCTATATTGTCAATAGTGCATCTGGAGCCATTGCCCAAAGTGTTGCAGCCTGTGTATCAGGTGGCAAGTTGCAATATATCTTAGATATTCATAATCCTGAAAACAAAAAAAGAGAAGTTGTCATTTGTAAAGGGCATAATGTTGATTATGGAACACCTATTGAAGTACCGATTGGAATGGGTGGCGGACGTGTTGTTGAAGCAGGATATGCAAACAAATGTACATTAGAACATATTGAAGCAAAAATAAATGAAAATACAGTAGCACTTATTTATGTAAAGTCTCATCATTGTGTTCAAAAAGGTATGCCAGATATGAAAGCTTTCATAGAGTTAGGGCACGCTCATCATTTGCCTGTGATTGTAGATGCAGCTGCTGAGGAAGATTTAAAGGTTTATGATAATTTAGGAGCTGATGCGATTATTTATAGTGGGACAAAGGCTTTTGAAGGTCCGACATCAGGTTTAATTATTGGAAAAAAAGTGTTTGTTGAGCAAGTGAAAAAACAAAGTCAGGGCATTGGTCGTGTCATGAAAGTTGGAAAAGAGAACATTTTAGGCTTGACTTATGCGATTGAAAAATATTTATCAAAAGAACACCTGACATTGCAACAGCAATCTCAACGTTTAGAAGCATTTCATCAAATGATAAATGCTTATGATGGAGTATCAGCACGTATTGTACAAGATAGTGCTGGTCGTCTTATTATGAGAAGTGAAATAACATTTGATGAAAAGACATTATCTATCAATGCATTGCAAGTTGCACAGGCATTAAAAGAAGGAGAACTCCATATTTATACACGTGATTATCGAGCTAACGAAGGAAAAATAGAAATTGATATAAGAGATGTCAATGATGAAGAATTAAATATGATCTATGAAAAGATAATGAAGATTATTGGAGGTGGAAAAGATGAATAAAACTCCTCATTATTTAAATGGAAAAATATGTTTAAATGTTTTAGCCAATTCATTAGAGAATGCCAAAGCGATTTATGAAGCAGCCGAGGGACATGTACTCATTGGCTTGCTTTCAAAAAATTATGAAACAGTTGAAGCAGCTGTCGAAGATATGAGAGTTTATGGTGAAGCTATTGATAATGCTATTTCTGTTGGTTTGGGAGCAGGTGATCCTCATCAATGGAAAATGGTTGCTGAAATTTCTAAAGATGTCCAGCCCCAACATGTCAATCAAGTGTTTACAGGTATTGGATACACACGTGCATTGCTAGGACAAGATGAAACAATTGTTAATGGATTAATTTCTCCAAGTGGAACAGTAGGCTTGGTTAAAGTATCTACAGGCCCTTTAAGTTCTTTAGATGAAGCGGCTCTTGTGCCTGTTAAAACAGCTATTGATATGTTAAAAGATATGGGGTGTAGTTCGGTTAAGTTTTTTCCTATGAAGGGTCTCTCAACTCAGGCAGAATATCAAGTTGTTTGTGAGGCTTGTGCAGCAGAGGACTTTATGATGGAACCAACTGGAGGCATTGATTTAACAAACTTTGAAGAGATTTGCCGTATTGCGCTTGAGGCAGGGGTCAAGAAAATTATTCCTCATGTCTATTCATCTATTGTAGATAAAGAAACTGGTGATACGAAGATAGAAGATATCCAAACTTTATTAGAAATCATGAAAAGATTATAGGTGATGACAATGAAAATAATAGCATTTGGAGAAATCATGATGCGTATGATGCCGCCAAATTATAAAAAATTATCTCAGGTTGATACATTGGAATTCTTATATACTGGGACAGGGGTTAATGTTTTATCGGGATTATATCAAATGGGACATGAGGTATACCTTACAACACGTTTACCTGATAATGTTGTTGGGAAAGCAGCAAGTGCACATATTCGTAAATTGGGTATTCATGATGATTATGTTTGTTATGGGACAAATCATATTGGTATTTATTTTTTAGAACAAGGAATTGGTAATCGTGCCAGTCAAGTCACGTATCTTAATCGACTGGATAGTTCTTTTGGTAAAAGTCAAATCTCTGATTATGATTTTTCCTGTTTAGATGGAATGGATGCTTTGCATATATGTGGTATCTCATTAGCACTCCGTGAAAATCTAAGAGAAGTTGTATTTGCATTTGCTAGAGAAGCAAAAAGCAGACATATTAAAGTTATATTTGATTGTAATTTTAGACCAGCATTATGGACAGGTGAGCATGATGAAATTAAACATATTTATGAGGATATGCTGAATTTAGCAGATATTGTTTTTGCTGGATATAAAGATGCTACACTTTTATTGCATAAACAAGTTGACCAATCTCTTCCTTATGATAAACAACTGGAGAATGTTCTTATGCAAATGTGTCAAGATTATCATATAGAAGTTATTTTTGGTACAATTCGTAACGATGAAAGTTTAACTGGATATATGGTGACTGCATCAAAAATGGTTATGAGTCCAAAGATACAATTGACTGTTTTTGATCGTATTGGTGGTGGTGACGGCTTTGCAGCAGGAGCTATTGATGGTTATTATGCACATATGCAACCACAGCAATTAATTCATTATGCAACAGCAAGTGGTGTTTTAGCTCATACGACATATGGTGACAGTCCAGTTGTTTCTAAAGAGGAGATTATTGATTTTATGAAAAACGGAAAAAGAGATATTAAAAGATAAAGTTTTTTCAATAAGTGAAAATAATGTGCAAAGTGTTGTGAATTTGACTATACTGTAAGTGTAAAAACAAGGAGGACGAATAATGGAAAAGAAACCTGTAAAAATTGTAACAATTGGTGGAGGAAGTAGTTATACTCCAGAATTGATGGAAGGATTTATCAAAAGATATGATGAACTTCCAATCAGAGAAATTTGGTTAGTAGATATTGAGGACGGTAAAGAAAAAATGGAAATCGTTGGAGCTATGGCTCAACGTATGTGGGACGCCTCTCCTTATGATGTCAAAGTTCATATGACTTTAGACAGAAGAGAAGCATTACCTGGGGCTGACTTCGTTACAACTCAATTCCGTGTTGGTTTATTGAATGCACGTATCAAAGATGAAAGAATTCCTTTCTCTTACGGAATGTTAGGACAGGAAACAAATGGTGCTGGAGGAATCTTCAAAGCTTTCAGAACAATTCCAGTTATCTTAGGTGTTGTTGAAGATATGAAAGAATTATGTCCTGATGCATGGTTAATCAACTTCACAAATCCAAGTGGAATGGTGACAGAAGCAGTTATGAAATATGGAAAATGGGATAAGGTTATTGGATTATGTAATGTACCAGTTGGAGCAATGATGAAAGAACCAGAAACAATTGGAAAAACATTAGATCAATTGACTTATAAATTTGCTGGATTAAACCATTTCCATTGGCATAAAGTTTATGATGAATGTGGAAAAGAAGTGACTCAAGATATTATTGATGCTATGTATGAAGGAAAAGATGGTGGATTACCAGCTAACATTCATGATATTCCATTCTTCAAAGAACAATTAGATACAATGAAGATGTTACCATGTGGATATCATAGATACTACTATCGTCAACAAGAAATGTTAGCACATGGATTAGAAGAATATAATGATCCAAAAGTGGGAACACGTGGACAACAAGTCAAACAAACAGAAGAAGAATTGTTTGAATTATACAAAGATCCAAACTTAGATCATAAACCAGAACAATTAGCAAAACGTGGAGGAGCACATTATTCAGATGCAGCATGCGAAACAATCGCATCAATCTATTCAAATGCAAACAGACACATTGTTGTCACAACAAAGAATAATGGAGCAGTACCAGATTTACCAGTTGATTGTGCAGTAGAAGTTTCAGCATATATTGGATCAACAGGAGCAAAAGCCATTGCATTTGGACCATTACAACCAGCGGAAAGAGGATGGTTACAATGCATGAAGAATATGGAAATGTGCGTAGAAGAAGCAGCAGTGACAGGAGATTACGGAATGGCATTGCAGGCATTTATCTTGAATCCACAAATTCCATCAGGAGAAAAAGCAAAACAAGTGTTAGATGAATTATTATTAGCACATAAGAAATACTTACCACAATTTGCAGCAAAGATTGCAGAATTAGAAGCAGCAGGTGTTACTATTAAAGATGATGTTGCTAGAGAAATTACTGAAAAAGGATTATAAGAAATAGTTATTGAGAGTATATAAAAGATACTTCATAGATATTATGAGGTATCTTTTCTTTATTGTTTTTCTTGACGAGAATTAAGTGAGATAGTATGCTTTTGGTAGTTGATTTCTTAATAAATTATAAATGAGATTATAAGCAGAGAAAGAGAGGTCATATGAAAAATATTCTGATTATAGATGATGATATCCATATTGGTAATGTCATAGAAACATTATTGTTAAAAGAGGGATATCAGGTATCACGTGCTTATTCTGGCACAGAGGCATTGTTTTATTTAGACGCATATCATCCAGATCTTGTTTTGCTTGATTTGATGTTACCAGGTTTAAATGGAGAAGACGTTTTACCAAGAATAAAGGGGATACCTGTTATTGTGTTAAGTGCTAAAGTAGATATTGATAGTAAAGTTGATATGCTATTAGGGGGAGCAGTAGATTATATAATGAAACCTTTTGATACAAAAGAATTACTTGCTAGAATTACAGTCCAATTAAGGAATGCATCTCTCAATCATCGTCAAGAACTTTTAACCTTTGATGATATTTGTATGGATACAAATACACATATGACTTTCATTCAAGACATTCCTATTAAATTAACCAAAACAGAGTTTGCTATCTTAAAATTATTATTACAAAACCCGAATCAAGTGATTGCTAAATCAGTGATATTAGATAAAATTAGTGAGGATACACCTGATTGTATGGAGAGTTCTTTAAAAGTGCATATGAGTCATTTAAGAAAAAAGTTGAGGAATACAGGTGGTAAAGATTATATTGAATCTGTGTGGGGAATTGGTTTTAAAATGCATGAACAGTAAAATCTTTACTTTTTCTTAACTGTTTTCTTCACTATTTTCTTAACTCTTTTGATTTATACTATTGGTATAATATGAAAGGAGATTTTATTATGGAGTACGTTTTAACAACTGATGCCTTAGGGAAAAAATATAAAGATTTTAAGGCATTAAATGGATTATCAATGCATATCCCAAAAGGTTCAATATATGGATTTGTTGGAAAAAATGGGTCTGGTAAGACAACACTTATTCGTTTAATTTGTGGCTTACAAGAGCCATCAATGGGGAGTTATTCATTATATAATAAAAAGAATACTGATAGGGATATTGAGAAGGCTAGAAAAAGGATGGGGGCTGTTATAGAATCACCATCAATTTATCTTGATATGAGTGCTAAGGAAAATTTGCAGGCACAATATCAAGTCTTAGGATTACCATCATTTGAAGGAATCACAGAATTGCTTGAGTTGGTGGGACTTGCAGGTGCTGGTAAGAAAAAAGCCAAACATTTTTCGCTTGGTATGAGGCAACGTTTAGGCATTGCTGTAGCATTGGCTGGTGATCCTGATTTTTTGGTTTTAGATGAACCAACAAATGGACTAGATCCAGCAGGAATTATTGAAATGCGTGACCTTATATTAAAATTAAATAATGAAAGACAAATAACTGTCTTAATTTCAAGTCATATCTTGAATGAGCTATCAAAACTTGCAACATATTATGGGTTCATTGATCATGGCAAAATAATTAAAGAAATGAGTGCAGAAGAATTAGAGAAAGCTTGTCGTAAGTGTATCCGTTTAACAGTATCAGATGTTAAAATAATGTCTTATGTATTGGATAGAATGGGATTAGAATATAATATTCTTTCTCAACATGAAGCAGATATCTTTGGCAATATAAAAACAACAGAATTAATTATGATTTTAGCCAAAGAAAACTGTGAAGTTTTGACAATGAATGAACGTGATGAGGATTTAGAGAATTATTATATTAATCTAATAGGAGGTCAGAGTCATGAGTAAATTACTTTCATCCAATATAACACGTTTAAAAAAGAATAAAGTTTTCTGGTTAGGAATGTTAGTCATGTTTGGTTTAGGCTGTTTCCTTGTTGTTATTGCTTATTTGGATATGCAGAAATCTCAAGAAGTTTATCTACTTGAAGAGCGTTTGTTTTGGTATGTTTTGTTTATTGGTATCTTCTTATCGGTTTTCTGTAGTTTGTTTTTAGGAACTGAGTATTCTGATGGAACTATTCGTAACAAACTTATTGTAGGGCATACAAGAATAAGTATTTATCTTTCAAATCTCATTGTATGTACTATTGCAGGAATTTGTATGTGTATTTCATATCTGATATCATCAATTGTTTTTGGTAGTATATTACTTGGTTTTTTCAAGATGGATATTCAAACAATATTTATGATGATATTTTGTAGTTTGACACTAGTTGTAGTTTATGCTAGCATCTATACTTTGATTGCGATGCTTAATCAAAGTAAAGCGACAACAGCAGTTATTTCCATACTTATTGCCTTCTCATGTTTTTTTGTGGCTAATTATATTAATGGGAGGTTAAATGAGCCTGAGATATATAATTTGGATAATGTAACTGAAGAAGGTGTTTTTGAAACTGATGAGAAGATACCCAATGAAAATTATCTAAGAGGGGGTAAAAGAGTTGTTTTTGAAACTTTTAATAATTTACTTCCAGGAAATCAAGCTTTACAAATTATTCAATTAAAAACTGATTCTTTGAGATTGATAATTATGTATGATTTGCTTCTTTTTATAGGTATAACAGGAATTGGATTAACCTTATTTAAACAAAAAGATATAAAATAAGAAAGGAAGAAAAAATATGTTTTGGCTAAGTATGCTCTGTGTTTTCTTAACAATTATTATTGTCGTTCTCAGTTGTAAAATATTTCTTATGCGTAAAGCATCCAAAGAAATATCCACAGAGTTTAGCTATCGTATAAGGAATGACACAAATACTTTAATTTCTATATCATCACATGATTCATCAATGCGTGAATTAGCCAATTCTATCAATCAAGAATTGCGAACTTTACGAAATGAAAGACATCGTTTTCAAATGGGTGACTGGGAGTTAAAGCAAGCTGTCACAAATATCTCTCATGACTTGCGAACACCTTTGACAGCTATATGTGGATATTTAGATTTGATTGAAAATGAAACAGACAGTCAAAAGAAAGAGTCTTATTTAGATATTGTAAAAGGACGGGTCAATGTTTTATGCGAATTAACAGAAGAACTTTTTCGTTATTCTATATTTATGTCTTCATCTTATTATGAGCATAGCCAAAAAGAATGTTTAAATGATATCTTAGAAGAAAGTATTTCGGCTTATTATGCAGCATTAAAAAGTTGTCATATTAAACCTCAGATCTTTATATCAAATAAAAGAATATATGTTTCTTTGAATAAACAGGCACTTTTAAGAGTGCTTGCTAATATTATGAGCAATGCTGTAAAATATAGTGATGGTGACTTGTGTATACAATTGCTTGATAATGGTGAGATGATTTTTACAAACCATGCTTCACAATTGGATGAAGTTCTTGTTGGAAAATTGTTTGATCGTTTCTATACTGTCACTACAGCAAAAAAATCTACCGGTTTAGGACTCGCTATTGCCAAAGGACTAACTGAACAAATGAATGGAAAAATAACTGCTTATTACAAGGAGGGGAGTTTAAGTATTCATTTATTATTTCCTATAATATAGCATTCCTATTTATAATATATAAAGGATACTTCTATTGCTGAAGTATCCTTTTGCTTTTAAAAATTCTTAATTATAAATATATATTTATGTTGATATTAAATTTTATGACTATCCTGTTCTCTTAAGTGTGATGCTAAGTTATTAATAATGAGGTCAATTGTCAAAAAGACAAGTGC